>Ga0265293_10010597_pt1 | contig 12830 bp, 18 predicted proteins | sample Munlanlewell138R_FD_192505 | JGI IMG/M metagenome (GOLD analysis project Ga0265293, IMG submission 192505) | Leachate microbial communities from a municipal landfill in Southern Ontario, Canada - Leachate well 138R | ecosystem: Engineered > Solid waste > Landfill > Unclassified | place: Canada... | reverse complement strand
TCGGTGAAATCAAGCTGCCGGTGAAAACGCCGGCTACCCGCGACAGGACGAAAAGACCCCATGGAGCTTTACTGTAGCTTGATATTGACATTGGGTGTAAGATGTACAGGATAGGTGGGAGACTAAGAAATTAGAACGCTAGTTTTGATGGAGTCGACCTTTGGATACCACCCTTCGTGCATCTGATGTCTAACTTGCCTAAGTGGATTAGGAAGGACAGTGTCTGGTGGGCAGTTTGACTGGGGCGGTCGCCTCCCAAAGAGTAACGGAGGCGCTCGAAGGTTCCCTCAAAATGGTTGGAAATCATTTTTAGAGTGCAAAGGCAAAAGGGAGCTTGACTGCGAGACAAACAAGTCGAGCAGGGACGAAAGTCGGACTTAGTGATCTTACGGTACCGTATGGAAGGGCCGTGACTCAACGGATAAAAGCTACCCTGGGGATAACAGGCTAATCGCATCCAAGCGTTCACAGCGACGATGCGGTTTGGCACCTCGATGTCGGCTCGTCGCATCCTGGAGCTGAAGAAGGTTCCAAGGGTTGGGCTGTTCGCCCATTAAAGCGGCACGTGAGCTGGGTTCAGAACGTCGTGAGACAGTTCGGTCTCTATCCGTCGTGGGCGTTGGAAATTTGAAGGAAGCTGCTCCTAGTATGAGAAGACCGGAGTGGACATACCGCTGGTGTACCAGTTGGCCTGCCAGGGCCACAGCTGGGTAGCTACGTATGGAAAGGATAAACGCTGAAAGCATCTAAGCGTGAAGCCCCTCTTAAGATGAGATTTCCCAAATAGTAAGATCCCTTGTAGACCACAAGGTTGATAGGCTGGGTGTGGAAGTATGGTGACATATGAAGCTGACCAGTACTAATAGATCGAGGACTTTACCTAATTAAATACAATTTCTTTTTCTTAGCAAAATTTATCTAGTTTTGAGAGATGTCTGGTGACGATGGCGAAGTGGACACACCTGTTTTCCATCTCGAACACAGAAGTTAAGCACTTCAGCGCCGACGATCGTTCTAAGGAGCCAAAATAGGACGTTGCCAGGCAAACTCTTTTATAGGGGAATTAGCTCAGTTGGGAGAGCATCTGCCTTACAAGCAGGAGGTCGGCGGTTCGAGCCCGTCATTCCCCACCATTTAATATGCCGAAATAGCTCAACTGGTAGAGCACCTGACTTGTAATCAGGGGGTTGCGGGTTCAATTCCTGTTTTCGGCACCATATGTCCCGTTAGCTCAGTCGGTAGAGCACTTGACTTTTAATCAAGGTGTCGTAAGTTCGATTCTTACACGGGATACCATTGCCTGGATGGTGAAATAGGTAGACACGTGGGACTTAAAATCCCATGGATGATGAATCCGTGCCGGTTCAAGTCCGGCTCCAGGTACCACCCTTTTTTTGGGGCCTTAGCTCAATTGGGAGAGCGCCTGCCTTGCACGCAGGAGGTTAGGGGTTCGATCCCCCTAGGCTCCACCATTATTACGGGTTTTTAAAAGTTTAATATATACGGCGGCGTAGCTCAGCTGGCTAGAGTGCACGGTTCATACCCGTGAGGTCGTGGGTTCGATCCCCCCCGCCGCTACCAAACTGGACCCGTAGCTCAGTTGGTCAGAGCTACCGGCTCATAACCGGTCGGCCGTAGGTTCAAGTCCTACCGGGTCCACCACTATAGTTTTTTTGTAAGAGATGTGCTATAATATTGGAGGAATACCCAAGTCTGGCTGAAGGGATCGGTCTTGAAAACCGACAGGCTGTAAAAGGCGCGGGGGTTCGAATCCCTCTTCCTCCGCCATATAACTAAATAATTCACAAAGCGGGATAGAGCAGTCTGGTAGCTCGTCGGGCTCATAACCCGGAGGTCGTTGGTTCAAATCCTTCTCCCGCAACCATGGTCCGGTGGTGTAGGGGTCAACATGCCTGCCTGTCACGCAGGAGATCGCGGGTTCAAATCCCGTCCGGACCGCCAAATTAGGCTCTGTAGCTCAGTCGGTAGAGCAAAGGACTGAAAATCCTTGTGTCGGCAGTTCAATTCTGCCCGGAGCCACCATTTAGTTACCTACAAAATAATTTAACACAGACTTCTGTCGAATTGATGGAAGTTTTTTTATTTACTATTTAGAAGTAAAATGCAAAAAGAACTTCTAATATTAATTGGAGGGTTCTAATCATGAATATAAAATGTTTGTATTTGGCAAGAAGTAGAAAAGAATTTTATGGTAAATTTGATTCTTTGAATCTGAAATCATGGAATATTGAAAATCAATTATTCAAAGATCGAGCAAAGTATTATGAAAAACATAAATTTTTCATAGATCTTAAAGATGAATTTATGGATAAAAGTTTAACCATTTGGGATTTAAAATCAGAAGAAGTTGTTTCATGGATTGATACTTTTTTAATATTAAAAAGGATATTAGAAGATAGTGTATTTAATGATGAAGTAATAAACCTAACAATTATTAAAGAATATCCTATAGTATTTGGAAATCATATGCGGGTCGATTATTTATTGGTTTTTGAACGTGCAATTATAGTTTTAGAGATGGGTATGTTTAACCAAGATGAACGGAGAGGAGAAGAAAGGTATACAAAAAAGTTATTAGAATCCATTGCATACCGTCAAATTATTGAAAACATAGTTAAAGGTTCAGTTGATGTGTTTAATTATACCTTAATATATAGACCGGAATATGATAGGATAAAAAACACATGGTTAAGAAACAATATAAACTATAATAATGATGAAATAGGAAAAATCATAAAGTTTATCTCAAAAATAGTTACTGAACAAGTAAATAAAAAAGCAATAAACCAACTTTTACAATTGGAAAAATTAAGATAAAGTTACATTTTAATTGACTTATATTGATAATTAGAATATCATATCATTATAATAATTTGATGTTCAAAATAAATGGAGGAAAAAAATGGAAAAAATAGGAATTGTTGTATGTGGTAACTCTGGAGTTGACTACATGAAGTTGGACTATCCAGTTAAAATGATTAGATCAACTTTAAATTTGGGTGGTAAAGAGTATGAAGATTTTGTAGATATTCAGGCGAAGGATTTTTATGATGTCATTAAAGGAAATCCTAACATTGATGTCTCTACTTCACAGACTTCTACCGGAAAAATTGCTGAAATTTATGAAGAATTGAAAAAAGAAGGCTATACACATGTTATAGTGGTCGTTATTTCTTCAAAGTTAAGCGGAACATACCAAGGTGCAATCTTAGCAAAAGATATGGTTGAAGATTTAAACATTTATGTAATAGATTCAAGAAGTGTGTCCTATGGAGAAGCTTTCTTAGTCCTTGAAGCGATCAAAATGATTAAAGCGGGAGAAAAAGTCCGTGATATCATTGATAAATTAGAAAAAATAAGAGATAATGTATATATATATGTTCTTGTTGATACATTAAAATTTCTCGTTAAGAATGGCAGACTTTCTGCCGCTAGTGGTTTTATAGGATCTTTACTGAAAATTAAACCACTTTTACATGTACAAAAAGATGGTTCGCTTGTCCCATTTGAGAAAATTAGAACAACAAATAAAGCACAAGCTAGATTACTAGAGATTATTAAAAAAGACATTGGAAACAAAAATGTAATCGTATTTATTGCCTATACAGACAACGAAGATAAAGCTAACGAATTGAAAACCACATTACAGCAACATAAACCTGGTCTACAAGTCGAAGTCGTACCACTAACTCCTGTTGTAGGGGCACATGCAGGTCCGGGGACTCTCGGAGTGGGGTATATTGTAATATAATAAAGGGGTGTTATGCAGATGATTTCACCAAAAGAAGTAATTAATGAACTATTGGTCGATGTTTTTAATCACATTTTAAGCATTGAAAATGATGTATTGAAAAAAAGAGGAGTAAAGCTTTCGATGACTGAGGTACATGTTTTAGAAGCAATTAGAAGCGTTAATCCTTCTACAATGGGCAATGTCGCGCAAAAGTTACGAATAACAATGGGAACATTAACGACTTCAATTAATGTATTGGCAAGAAAAAAGTATGTAATTAGAACTAGAGATGAAAAAGACAAAAGAAGAGTCAATCTTACTTTAACTGATGCAGCAGTTGAAGTTCTAAGCATACATGATTCTTTTCATAATGAAATGATTGATTCAATTTTTGCTGATTTGGAGTTAGATAAGGACAAAGTATTATTAAAGTCTCTTGACAATATTAGAAAATATTTTAAAAGACTATACTAGCAGAATTTTATTGTCTCGTGAAATGTAAATAGTTAATCAACAGACAATCAAAAAGCAGAAACTTTTTATAAATTTGCGGGTTTCTGCTTTTGTTTTGTCTTTTTTATTGTTTAAGTTATAAAAAATTCGGATTTTTTAGAATAATAGAAAACAATTATGTATATATAGGAAAAGACTATTAACGCCAAAAGAAAACCAACACATAAAAAAATGGTATTTTTTTAAAAAAGTATTGATTTTTCTTCCTATAAATAATACACTATAAAAGGTTTTTCGTTTAAGTAATACAAAATATTATGAAAGAGCAAAAGAGATTTAATTTATGACAAAATATTCTTATGTTATTGACCTTACAAAAAAGTATTTAAGATGCGGTTTATTTCTTATGAAAACCGGAAGCAAAATAAAAACAGAACGTGAACGACTTAGGCCTGGAATAGACGGTTTAATTTTGGCAAGAAAAGTTCATTTACTAATTTCCGCTATTAATGAAGAAAGAAATATTGGGATTGAGCAAATAGGTGCAATTGGGATTTGTCTGCCATCAGAAAACGAAGCAGATTACCAAGAGATACTTGATATGTTTGAGTGTAAAGACACCGATTTTGATAACCTTTTGTTCACTTTTTTTGAAAAAGAAGTTCCCATTTATAAAGTAAATAAACCACACATCACTCCGTTTTCTCCACAAAGAATGTACCGCAAATTGGCTCATAGTGTTTACATTGTTCAGATGGGAGAAAAGGTAAAAGCTGGATATAGAAACATCAATGAAATAGGAACGGGGTATCGATCGATGGCGGGAAATATCGGAAATATGACTTTACTAGATCATAATAACAACAAAATAACATTGAATGATGTTGCATCATCTGGAGCTATTTGCGGCTATGTTTCTCAGTTAATTAAGTCAGAAAAAAGTGTTTTTCAAGACGGTAGAAAAGTTAACTTAAAAAATATTTATAATGCCGCACAAATTAATGACCCAGTAGCAGTGAAGGCTTTAGATCGTGCAGTTCATTATCTAGCACTCGCGCTTACGCAAGTAGCCCTAATACTTGATCCCCAAGTTTTTGTAATTAATAGCGGTGTAACAGCAAACTATCAATTACACGAGTTTATAGTAGAAAAATACTCAACGCTTGCTCATGAAAAATATAAGAATATACCGTTTTTTGTTTTAAACGGTTCACAAAACGAGCACTTTTTTGGAATGGCTCAATACTTAAGAAGGTACTGGTATAGTTTAGATGACAGATTCATTTAAGATAGATTACGAAGTTATCCACGGAGGCTTTGCAAGAGGAAAAGTTTTCAATCACAACACGAACGAAGAATACAATACTTATCCCAAAAGAATATTAAAGAAAATTATTAAAGATATTTACAGGGTGATTGCTGATGAAGAAAGTCAATTTTTATTAATGTCTTCAAGATTTCGTTTTGAAGAAAGTGTATTAATCACCTCAAGTCAACTAGTATCAATGGGATATCATATGGTTGAGTTTAAGCAAAAATTAAGAAATAAAGTCTGTGTTGAAAAAATGGGTATAGCAAAAGCACTTAAAGAAGCATTCTATGAGTATACAGAAGAATTTGGTGAAGATGCAGCGTCATTTTTTCATGGGAACGTGAAAGAAAGATTCATTAGAGAAAGACAATTCTTTTTTGATAGATTACTGGTACGGACAAAAAAGGGTTTATTGCATCACAAAATAAAAGCTTTTAAAGAAGATACGATATTGTGTCTTGATAAATTTGAGATAGAATATCTTGATCAAATCCCTAAAGCAATTAAAGGAATCATTACTAAGGAGCAAGTCAGTCATTCAAAAAAGAGCAAATATTATTGCGTATCTTACAACCTACCACTTATAAAATATTGCGAGGAATTAGACAACAACACGAAGGTAATCATAGATACTGAAAGCAAAAAAGTATTATTCAATGCGACAGACATTAAATACAATGCATATAATCATTTTGCCGCAAAACTCCAACATACCCCAGATGAAAAAGCTAAATATATTTTAGGTAAAAGAAGAGTAAATATTTTTGGGAATATAAATGATCCTAGATATAAAAGAGAACTTGCTGCAGAAGGCTGGTTCAAAGGTCTCGGATTGATTCAAACAGAAATATTTTATGGTGTCAAAGGGAGTTCAATGGATCGCAATGAGGTTTATAGGCGAATTAAACAAATTATAGGCGGATTACCCTTTGATGAAGCAACCTTTCAAATACCGGATTTTAGCCCAGACAAAAGTTTAAATCTTAATGGAGAAAATGAGTATTTGGATATTGTAATGGCAGATGAGTTTGAACCATTGATTTGGGAGTGTATACTTGGCATTGCAATGGCAAGCAAGTACTTAAAATGTATTAAAGTTGCAGTTCCGATGATCAGAGACTTTGAAGATTTTAATTATTGGCGGGGATTAATCGAAGCTGCGTTTTTATCGCTAAAATATGAGATTCCAAAAATAGGGCTTATTGTTGAGACGGAATCCTGTATTGATTATTGTGAACATATAACAAATAAAAGCGTTGATTTTAGTGTTATTGATCTAGATGATTTGATTGAAGAACTAATTGATAATAAAGGTCGATTTGATCATCTAACATTCAAGGAATATATTGATCACCTTGCTGAGTATAATCAATACGCACATCAATCATTTAGATTAAACAAAGTTGATCACGGAATTACAGGGTACGCGTTAAGACAAGAAGAAATAATGAAAAGAATGTTGACAAAAGGATACCTAAACATTTATATAGCTGTTTATGATATCAAAAAGGTAGAACATGTTATTTGTGAGTATTTAGATCAAGAGGGGAAATACGTCAACCATAAGAAAAAGCAAGAAGAACAAAGTGCAATGTCGAAAAAATTAAAAGAAGAAAATGTTTTAAAAAGGAAAACAGAGTTGCGTAGGAGAAGTAGAATCTATAAATCAAAACCACGTAAAAAGCGAACCTATCATTCTACACTCAACTAAAATTAAGTAAAATAATTAAAAGTGTTGCATTTCAACGCTTTTTTTTGTATAATTATATACGCTCGTGTAAAGAGCAGGCTGTGAAATGGAAGGTTGCCGGCACACGGAAAGCCGTTGTCTGTGTAAAGGGTTTTTTCATGGAGCAAGTCTATACAAGATTATAGGCGAAAGGAGCTTAAATAAATGGCAAAAGATGTAATTAAAATTCGTTTAAAGGCATATGATCATCGATTATTAGATCAAGCTGCTAAGAAAATCGTGGATAGTGCAATTAGAACAGGTGCGACCGTACAAGGTCCAATTCCACTTCCAACTGAAAAAGAAATTTTTACGATTTTACGTTCACCACATGTGAACAAAGATTCAAGAGAGCAGTTTGAAAGAAGAACTCATAAGAGATTAATTCAAATCGTTGAACCAAACCCAAAAACAATTAGTGCATTAATGGATATCGATCTACCATCAGGAATTGATATTGTCTTAAAAAAATAACGTAAAGAAAGAGGATAAATTATGGCCAAAGGAATCTTAGGTAGAAAAATTGGAATGACACAAATTTTCGATGAAAATAACGTTTTAATTCCGGTTACCGTTGTTGATGTGGCTGATAATGTGATTCTGCAGCAAAAAACATTAGAAACAGACGGCTATGTTGCAACACAAATCGGTTTTGAATCAAAACGGGAAACACTTAGTAACAAGCCTGAATTAGGGCACGTGAAAAAAGCTAACACAGCACCTAAGCGCTTCGTAAAAGAAATTCGTTTTAAAGAGCGCACAAGTGAATTGTTGGATTTAGAATTGGGCGCGATTGTTAAAGCGGATCTGTTCAACGCAGGAGATGTTGTTGATGTAACAGGAACATCTAAAGGTAAGGGCTTCGCAGGAAGCATTAAGAGACACAATCAACGTACAAGTTTCATGACACATGGTTCTAGATATCACAGAGGACCAGGGTCAATGGGAGCTATTAAAGGTAAACTTAAAGGAAAAAATTTACCCGGACATATGGGTTCTGAACAAGTAACTGTTCAAAACTTAAAAGTTGTTAATGTTGATGTTGAAAACCAATTGTTACTTATTGCAGGTAGCGTTCCAGGTCCTAACAAAGGATTTGTCGTTATCAAATCTGCAGTAAAGGGGGTTTAAGATTATGCCAAAAGTAAACATATTAAATCAAAGTGGTAATAAAGTGGCTGATTTGAACTTATCCGATTATGTATTCGGTATTGAACCACATCAACAAGCTCTATATGATGTAGTAAATGCACAAAGAGCAGCTATGAGACAAGGAACTCATGATGTTAAGAACAGAGACGAAGTTTCTGGTGGTGGAAGAAAACCTTGGCGTCAAAAAGGTAGCGGACGTGCTAGACACGGTTCAATTAGATCTCCACAATGGCGTGGTGGTGGTGTGATTTTTGGTCCAACTCCAAGAAGTTACTCAATCAAGTTAAACCAAAAAGTTCGCCAACTCGCTTTAAGATCAGCATTATCTTATCAAGTTAAGCAAGAAAACATGTATGTGCTTGATCAAATTGTTTTAGCAGAAGCAAAAACAAAATTATTCCAGCAAATTCTTAAGGACTTATCAATCGAAGGAAAAACTTTGATAATCTCCAAGGGATTTGATGAAAACTTAATTCTTGCCGCAAGAAACATTCCAACAGTTGCTTTTGCTACTGTGGATCACATCAGTGTTTATGACTTGTTAAATTGTAAACAAGTTATTATCACAAAAGAAGCGATCGATTATTTAGAGGAGGCTTTGAGTAATGACTAAATACTATGAAATAATCAAGGCACCGATTATAACTGAAAAATCAACAAAATTAGTTGAAGAAGAAAACAAGTACACATTTAAAGTTGATAAAAAGGCAAACAAAATTGAAATTAAAAAAGCAGTTGAAGCTATTTTTAAAGTTAAAGTTTTGTCAGTTAACACGATCAATGTCTTACCAAAAGCTAGAAAAGTTGGTAAATACGAAGGATTTAGACCTGCTTACAAGAAAGCAGTAGTAAAACTAGTTGAAGGTCAAAAAATTGATGCCTTCACAATTTAGTGAAAATTAGAGGAGGTTTAACCAAATGGCGGTTAAAAAATACAAAGCGACAACTAATGGTCGCCGAAACATGAGTGTTTTAACTTACGAGGAAATTACAACTTCTACTCCTGAAAAATCACTACTGATGCCATACACTCGCTCTGGTGGACGTAACAACCAAGGTAAAACTACGGTACGTCATATCGGTGGCGGAGCAAAAAGAAAGTATCGGTTAATTGATTTTAAACGTAATAAGGACGGAATAGCAGGCAAAGTTGCAACTATTGAATATGATCCGAATCGTAGTGCAAATATTGCTCTAATCCATTATATAGATGGAGAAAAGAGATATATCCTTGCACCAAAAGGACTTGAAGTTGGACATGAAATTTTATCAGGTTCAAAAATTGATATTAAAACAGGTAACGCATTACCAATAATGGAAATTCCAATTGGTACTGTTGTTCATAACATTGAGTTACACCCCGGAAAAGGCGGACAAATTGCACGTAGTGCTGGTACATCTGCACAAATTTTAGGACGCGAAGAAAAATATGTTCTTGTACGGCTTCAATCTGGTGAAGTTCGTCGAATCTTAGGTACATGCCGCGCAACAATAGGTACAGTCGGTAATGAATCTTGGGAATTGGTTAATATTGGTAAAGCCGGAAGAAACAGACACAGAGGTATTAAACCGACTGTTCGTGGATCAGCAATGAACCCGAATGACCACCCACACGGTGGTGGTGAAGGTCGCACACCAATTGGTCGTAAGTCACCAATGACACCATGGGGTAAAAAAGCAAGAGGCGTGAAAACACGCGATACGAAAAAAGCGTCAAACGATCTAATCGTTCGTCGTCGTACGAAGTAGGAGGAAAATTATGGCTCGTTCAATTAAAAAAGGACCTTTTTGTGACCATCATTTGTTAACAAAAGTCTTAAAACAAAACGCTGCAAATGAAAAGAAAGTGATTCAAACATGGTCACGTCGTTCAACGATTTTCCCTGACTTTGTTGGTCATACAATTGCAGTTTATAATGGTAAGGAACATGTTCCTGTTTATATAACAGAAGATATGGTTGGTCACAAGCTTGGAGAATTTGCACCAACTAGAACATATCGCGGACACGATAAAGCTGATAAAAAAGCTAAGATGAAATAATTGGAGGAATGACGATGGAAACAAAAGCTATTGCTAAAACAGTACGAATTGCTCCACGTAAAGCAAGATTAGTCATTGACTTAATCCGAGGAAAGGACATTAAAGAAGCACAAGCAATCTTAATGTTTACTCCAAGAGCTGCCTCACCAATTATTTTAAAGGTGTTAAACAGCGCAGTTGCTAACGCAGAGCACAATAATAAAGCAAATGCTGAAAAACTTTATGTTAAAGAAGCATATGTTAATGAAGGGTTTCGCTTGAAAAGAATGCTTCCAAGAGCTAAAGGTCAAGGAGACATTATTCAGAAAAGAACAAGTCACATCACAGTAGTTGTGGCTGAAAGAGAGTAGAGGTGAAGAAACGTGGGACAGAAAGTTAATCCGATTGGAATGCGTCTTGGTATTATTCGTAACTGGGATTCTAAATGGTATGCTAGTAAAACAAAAGTACCGGCTTTAGTTAAAGAAGACGCACAAATCAGAACATTTTTAAATGATTTTTATAAAAAAGCCGCAGTTTCTCATATTGAAATCGAACGCTTAAAAGGTAAAGGCGGGATCGACCGCGTTAAAATCACATTACACACCGCAAAACCTGGTGTTGTAATTGGTCGTGATGCTGAAACACGTAAAAAAGCAGTAACAAGATTAGAAAAAATTACAAACAAAGAAATTATCTTTAATGTTGTAGAAGTTAAAAGACCAGAACGTGTTGCACAATTAGTTGCACAAAGCATTGCCGAGCAACTAGAGAACAGAGCATCTTTTAGAAGAGTTCAAAAAATTGCAATTCAACGTGCTCTTAAATCAGGAGCAAAAGGTGTAAAAACATTAGTTTCTGGCCGTTTGGGTGGAGCAGAAATCGCGCGTAGCGAAGGATATTCCGAAGGACAAGTTCCTTTGCATACATTACGCGCCGATATTGATTACGCAACAGCAAGCGCACATACAACTTACGGTATTTTAGGGGTTAAAGTGTGGATTTTTAATGGTGAAGTATTGCCTGGTCAAACAAGAGAAGAAAACTTGAGAAAACAATATGAAAGATCGCCACGCCCTGAAAGACGTAGACGTAGTAAGGGAGACAGATAAGTATGTTAATGCCAAAAAGAACAAAGTTTCGCCGCCCACACCGCATCAGCTATGAAGGTAAGGCTAAGGGTCGAAACGAAATCATCAATGGCGATTATGCATTAGTAGCACTTGAAGGCGCATGGATTACCAACCGCCAAATTGAAGCTGCACGTATCGTTATGACTCGTCATATGAAAAGATTAGGAAAAGTATGGATTAATATTTTTCCTCACTTAGCAAAAACAAAAAAACCACTAGAAGTGCGTATGGGCTCTGGTAAAGGTGCACCTGATCATTGGGTTGCTGTTGTCAAACAAGGTAAAATCATGTTTGAAGTAAATGGCGTCAGTGAAGCAATTGCAAAAGAGGCACTTCGCCTTGCTTCACATAAACTACCAATTAAATGTAAAATTGTTAAAAGAGGTGAGCAAGCATGAAAGCCACTGAGATAAGAAAAATCAGCACAACTGATTTAGAGAAAAAAATTGTTGAACTAAAAGCAGAATTATTTAATCTACGTTTTCAACTTGCTGTTGGACAACTTGAGAATACAGCTCGTATCGGTCAAGTTAAAAAAACAATTGCGCGGATGAAAACAATCATTAGCGAACGCAATATAAAGGAGAATTAGAACATGGAACGCAATCAAAGAAAATCATATACAGGCGTTGTTACTTCCGACAAAATGGATAAAACAATTACCGTGGTTGTTAACACATACAAAAAATCACCTTTATATGGCAAACGTGTAAAGGTATCAAAGAAATTTCATGCACATGATGAACATGGTACAGCAGGTATTGGCGATACAGTCACAATTATTGAAACAAGACCACTTTCTAAAACAAAAAGATTTAGACTGTTAAAAGTTGTTTCAAAAGCTGATTTAGTATAAGGAGGAATAAAACATGATTCAACAAGAAAGCCGTTTGGTCATTGCTGATAATAGCGGTGCCAAAGAAGTCCTTGTGATTAAAGTTTTAGGGGGAACCCGTCGTCGTTATGCAAATATCGGTGATATTGTCGTTGTAACAGTCAAAAAAACGACACCTGCAGGAACAGTTAAAAAAGGTGAAGTTCTAAAAGCGGTTATTGTACGCACAAAACAAGGACTAAGACGTAATGATGGTTCATATATCAAATTCGATCAAAACGCCGCCGTCATTATTAAAGATGATTTAAATCCACGCGGAACCCGTATCTTCGGGCCCGTTGCCAGAGAGTTAAGAGACAAAAACTTTATGAAGATTGTTTCTTTAGCTCCTGAAGTATTGTAGGGAGGTCTCGTTTATGTATATAAAAACTGGAGACACAGT
>Ga0265293_10010596_pt1 | contig 12832 bp, 9 predicted proteins | sample Munlanlewell138R_FD_192505 | JGI IMG/M metagenome (GOLD analysis project Ga0265293, IMG submission 192505) | Leachate microbial communities from a municipal landfill in Southern Ontario, Canada - Leachate well 138R | ecosystem: Engineered > Solid waste > Landfill > Unclassified | place: Canada... | reverse complement strand
GAGCAGACCCATCGCTTGCCGGAAGACGAACGGGGGCGCGCACGCCTGGCTTACGCGATGAATGCCCCGGACTGGCAGGCGCTGAGGCACGATTTGAATGCCCACCGCGAGCGCGTCATGCGGTGTTTTTCGCAGATCGTGTTCGGTCCGGCCGATACGGAGCACGGGCGTGCGCCGCGGACCTTCGATCTCGATGCGTCCGCACCGGAGCGTCTGCATAACCTGACGGCATTGGGCTTCGATGAGCCGGCGGCCGTCGGTGATTTGCTGGAGCAATTGCGGGTGGGTGCCTATTACGGCCGTTTGGATGCAACCGGACGGCGCCGGCTGCATGAGCTGCTCCCGCGATTGTTGCCTGATATCGCGCGCTGCGTCGCGCCGCCGACCGTGCTGGCGCGCATTTTACGCATTCTGGAGAGGATAGGCGGGCGCACGGTCTATCTCGCGCTGCTCAACGAAAACGGCATGGCGATGCGGCGTCTGGTCGACTTGTGTGCCCAAAGCCAGTTCCTGGCGGACCAGATCGCCGCGCAGCCGTTGTTGCTGGATGAGCTGATCGACGAGCGGCTGCTGGAGGAGCAGTTGACGCGGGCGCAGTTTGCGGAGGAGCTGACGGGTCTTCGCATGGCGATGCAGAGCGAGGATGCGGAACGGCAAGTGGAAATCCTGCGGCAGTTCCAGAGCGCTGCGATATTTCGCGTCGCGGTTGCCGACCTGACCGGCCGGCTGCCATTGATGAAAGTCAGCGACCGGCTCACCGATATCGCAGAGCTGATCGTTCAGGCAGCTCTGGCACTGGCCTGGGCGCAAATGACGGCACGCTATGGGACGCCGACGTGTCTGGACGAGGACGGCGGCTCCCGGGTACCGGGCATGATGGTCGTGGCCTATGGCAAGCTGGGGGGGCTGGAACTCGGCTATGGATCGGATCTCGACCTGGTCTTTCTGCACGACTCGAGCGGCGCCGCGCAGCGCACGGCAGGGCCGCAGGTCGTGGACAACGGGGTTTTTTTCCAGCGCCTGGGCCAGCGTCTGGTGCACCTGCTCACGGTACATACCGGGGCCGGACGTTTATACGAGGTCGATACCCGGCTGCGTCCCGGCGGAAACCGAGGGATGCTGGTGCAGTCCCTGGCGGCGTTTCGCGACTACGAATTCCAGGAAGCCTGGACCTGGGAGCATCAGTCCCTGCTGCGCGCGCGCGCGATCGCAGGCGCCGCGCCGCTGTGCGAGCAGTTCGAGACGGCACGTATCGAAGTATTACGCCAGGCGGTGAGACGGGACGATCTGCAGGAGGAAGTACGCAGGATGCGCAGGCGCATGCGCGAGAATCTGTCGAAGGCACGCCCCGGCCAGTTCGACCTGAAGCAGGATGCCGGCGGCGTCGCCGACCTGGAGTTCCTGGTGCAGTTCTGGATGCTGAAATGGGCCGATCAGCATCCCGAGATCGTGACCTTCTCGGACAATATCCGCCAGCTGGAAAGCCTGGCCTCGGGGGATCTGGTCCCGCAGTCGCGGGTCGATTTTCTGGTGGATACCTACCGGCGGTATCGTCAGCGGCTGCACCGCCTGTCGCTGGAAGGGGAAAGCAGCGTCGTGAGCGATTTGGAATTCATCGATATCCGCCGCGGGATCATCGACCTTTGGGACGAGGTCATGCGCGAGGCGGGCAATCTGCGATAATCACGTCATCGCATCCTGCATGATCGAGGCTCGCCACCATGACCACGACCCATACCACAGCGAAACGCGTCCAATCCAACGCACAAAACCAGTACACGGTCACCCTCGACGATGTGCCGCTGGCCTGTCCCATGCCGGGGATGCATTTGTGGAATTCACATCCTCGCGTATTCCTGCCCATCGAGAAACGCGGCTGGGCAAAATGTCCGTACTGCAGCGCGGAGTACACGCTGAACCGCTGAAGACCGACGGCTCGTCATGCTCGAAGTGGCAAGTACGAAGTTGCGCCAGGACGCTAAAATAGCGGGATGACGAAGACACTCGCCACGACACCCGCCGCCGACGGCTTTTACATGCCCGGCGAATTCGAGCCTCATGCCGGATGCTGGATGCTCTGGCCCGAGCGCCCCAGCAACTGGCGCTCGGGCGCCAAGCCTGCCCAGGCCGCTTTCGCCGCGGTGGCCACCGCCATCGCCACGGGCGAACCCGTCACGGTAGCGGCATCGGCGGCACAGTACGTGCATGCGCGCTCGATGCTGCCGGACGCGGTCCGGGTGGTGGAGATGAGCAGCGGCGATGCTTGGATGCGCGATGTCGGTCCGACGTGCGTCGTGGACGGACGTGGCGGTGTGCGCGGCGTGGACTGGGAGTTCAACGCCTGGGGCGGGTTGAACGGCGGTCTGCACTTTCCCTGGGATCAGGACGATCTGGTGGCGCGCAAGGTGCTCGAGATCGAGGGCCTCGCGCGTTATCGCGCGCCATTCGTCCTGGAGGGAGGCGCCATTCATGTCGATGGCCAGGGCACCTTGATCACGACCGAGGAATGCCTGCTGAACCCCAATCGTAATCCGCAGCTGGATCATGGCCAATTGGAAATCCTGCTGCATGAATACCTGGGTGTCACCCAGGTCATCTGGCTCGGCAGCGGTATCGTGGATGACGAGACCAGCGGCCATGTCGATAATCTCTGCTGCTTCGCGCGACCTGGAGAGGTGGTGTTGACCTGGACGGACGATCGGCGTGATCCGCAGTACCGGATCTCCAGGGATGCCTACGAGCGATTGATGGATGCACGTGACGCGCGGGGCCGCGCATTGAAAATCCACAAGCTGATGCAGCCGAAACCCATGTATCGCCGGCCGCAGGATGTAAAGGATATCGACCTGGCGGTAGGGACTCCACCGCGCAGGGCGGGGGAGCGGCTGGCAGCGTCCTATGTGAATTTCTATATTGCGAATTCCACCATCGTCGTGCCTCTGCTCGACCGGCAGCACGACAAGGAAGCTGTGCGCTGCTTGCAGCGCATCTTTCCCGAGCGTCGCATCATCGGCGTGCAGGCACGGGAGATCCTGCTGGGCGGCGGCAATATTCATTGCATCACCCAGCAGGTGCCGCGATCTGCGACGCCAGTCGAACAAGACGCGCCGGCGGCTGTGGCGGGGCGTACGGCTGCCGCGGAATCCCGCTCGAAGGGGAGCGGCACGCGTCGAAAGGCCGCAGCCAGGCCTGTGCGGAAGAGTCGAACCCCGGTCAAGGCTGGCTGAAACCACGCTCTGGACTCCGGATGGAGGCGCACCAGGCACCGACGAACTTCAACACCCTTTTCGCAGAGCGCTTTCCGGAGAGTCTTTTCCGGAGAATCAGGGCGAGCGTGTCAGAACCAGATGGACACGAAGGCCTGGAACACGTTCGCACCGAAAGCGTACAGCGGTTCCGTGCCGGCCGCGCGAAAGCGTGGATCCGTGGATGGCAGCATCGAGTAGCGCGCATCCCGGAAATCATCGTAGTCGAATTCGATGCGGTCATAGAACAGGTTGACGCTGCCCTTTTTCACGAATCGCCAGCGGCCGGGAGCGAACTCGTATGAGGCTCCGATCCTGAAGGACTGACTGGTGAACGTCGATAGCTCCTTGTCGCGTGCCATGAAGTTCTGTTCGTTGCGTCGCTCGAACAGGTCGCCGTAGAAGTCGGCGCGCTCCTGGGTGTAGTAGCGGTAGCCGGCCTCGAAGATCCATTCCTTGCCCAGCGGATGCGTGTAGCCCACCTCGAATGTGTTCGCATCGATTCCCCAGGTGTCGGTGAAGAAGCGGTATCCGCCATGCAGCGCGGCACGATAGGGCAGGAAATAACGCGCGTTCAGCGAGACCGCATTGCTGGTACGGGTGCGTGGATACAGTTCGGTATCCAGCGCAAACAGCTGGTCATCGCCCGGGTTGACGTAGCGATAGGACCGGTAAGGATTGTTGAGATAGCCCTCATCCGTGATCACTTCGTAGTCGAAGGTCATGATCAACGTTCGGGTCATGATCTGCGAAACGCCCACCCGGTAGTTCCACCGATCGATCGGCTCGTTGAAATTCGGATCGACCCGGTTGCCGAGGGTATCGCGCCTGCGAACCGTATCGGTGCCCTTGGAAAAGCCCATGGTAATCGTGGTCAGATCGCCGAACAGATCCTGGCTGATGCCGAAAGATGCCGTTTCGGCTTCGTAGTCGTTTTCTTTGCTGTGGGAGTACCCGAGGACGTACGTGGTTTTGCCGCGCAAGTACTCCAGGCCCAGGCTGTACTGGTCACGCTGCTCCTTGTATTCGCTGGCGCCGCTGACCTCCACGTCGATGGAGGCGCTGGTCACCATGTCGGTGTAATAGCTGGCGCTGACCGCGTATTTTTCCGCCATTTTCTTGCGCACCAGCACAGAAGGACCGTGGATCGTGACGCCGCCGCCTTCGTAGCGGTGGTAGAGCATATCGGCGCGATCTTCCTCGAGTACGGCGGCACGCGCAGGCAGGCATACGGTGGTGATGGATGCGGCGATGACGAACAGGATTGCGGCTGCAGTGGAGAGGTATGCGAACCTGGAGGACATTACCGGGCGCAGTGGGACTGGCATTTGCGGCGTCGCCACGGTACGGCAGACCCTGTCGGGCGTGCGGGGGCTGCGCATCAGTTGCAGCCGCATCCGCCGCCCGAACCACCCAATGCACCCCGTGCGCCCTCGCGCGCTTCGTAGACATGATGCATGTAGGTCGTCGAGATCGGATGGCGGTTCAAGGACATGATGGGGTCGGCGAGCGCCTGGCGCTCATAGGGTTTGACCCAGGGTTCGATGTTGCCGCAACCGGTCAGTCCGGAACCGATGAGGCCGATGAGACCGATGAGGCTTGCGCGACTCATGAGGCCAGCAAGTCCGGCGGAGCTGGAATGGAGCGCGATCGTGTCGGGCACCGTGCCGTACGACTCGATTTTGCGGGTGCGTCGTACAGCCGGCATGTCGGCCTGCGCCTGACGGAACGTGGCAAGCGGCTTGGAGCAGTCCTGGATCACCAAATGGTCATTCCTTCAGCAGGGTGCGGATCTGGTTCAGATATTCGCTTTCATCGCCCGGCTTGTAGCCGCGATGCAGGTAGCGCACGTTGCCCTGGCGATCGATGAAAACGGTGCTGGGCATGGCGTTCACGTCGTATAGTCTGCTGACCTCGTTGTTCGTGTCGAACAGTACCGGAAAGGAGACGGGGGTCTGTGCGAGCCAGCGTTCCGCATCCTGTGTGCTGGCTTCCACGTTCACGCCCAGCAGCGTGAAGCCCAGTGAGCTGTAACGCCGGTGCATCTGGTCCAGCAGCGGCATTTCCTGACGGCAGGGACCGCACCAGCTGGCCCAGAAGTTCAGCATGACCACCTGGCCCTTGAGTTCCTGAAGCGATACGCTGTCGCCATCGCGCGACGGCAGGGAGAACTCCGGCGCGGGGGATGTACCGGCGAACGCCGGAACGATCAAGGTGGCGCATAGCGCCGCGAGGCGTGTCCAGCGGCTGAAAGCGAGGAACGACATCGGGATCTCCGCGATAGAGCTGTCCAATATTCATGGTTGCTCAAAAGAAGAACGACAATCCGAGATGCGCCTCTAGATTATTGACGATCTTTTTCTTGCCCAGCAGATCGATGTCATACACGTGGTCGCGCACATCGATGTGCACGGCGATCCGGTCGGAAGGCAGAACGCGATAGCCGAATCCACCGCTGACCGTGAAGCGGTCATCGCCCGCGAACCGCGTACTGCCGATGCCGGCCACCAGGTAGAACGCCGTGTTGTAGGCACGATTCCTGCCGACGAATACCTCGCCCGGCAGTGCGTTCCATCCTGCCGAGAGCGCGTAATACGTGTAATCCCGCTCGCTGCCGGAGAGCAGTTGCGCCGAACCCGACAGCTTCTCATAGCTGGTGCGCCCAGCCTGTGAACGCCCCAGCGCGGCTTCCAGGAAGAAGTCCTCGGTGAGGTGGTAGGCCAGGCGTGCGCCGTAGACGGCATTGCTTTCGAAATCTTCGATGCTGAGGATGCCGGCGTAGACGCCGAGTTCGAAGTCTTCCGTGTCGATGCGCGGGCGGCGGATCTCGCGCCGTTCGACCTGTGGTTCGATGACCGGCCGGTCAACGGTTGCACTGCCTTCGGGCAGCTGTTCTGCGGCGAGTACGCGTTCCGGTGTTCCACCGCGATCGCGGTCGATCCAGGCGCAGCCCGGCAGGACGGCTGCGGCGGCGGCCGTCAGAAAAAGAAGGCGAAGCCGAGATACTTCCATTCGTCTACTTCCTCGTTGTCGTCGCGGCTGGTGAAAATGACGTTGCTTCGATATTCCGTACGCAGCATGAAGCGGCGGGTGAGATAGAACTGCAGGCCGCCGCCGACGTAGCCGATCTGATCGTCACGGTCGACTGCTCTGACCAGGGTCGATTTCGGCTTTACATGGATGATGCCGGTACCCAGGGTGAAGTAGGGCGAGAGGCGCCACTCCGGAACGAACACGTGCATGAGGCCGATGGTCGCGGCGTAGCCGTTGGAAAACTCGCCCTGGATGTGGCTGAGCGCAACATCGATCGACAGGTTGTCGCTGAACGCGTAGCCGCCGAATGCCGAGATCAGGCTGGCGCCGGCGAAATCCCCGGCCATCACGCCCGCCTGCCAGCGCCGCTTCAAATAGTTCTCCCGCGAAGGTTCCTGGAGCGCCAGGGGTTGGCCGTCGGGCTCCAGGGTCGCAAGCATCTGGGCGCGGGGCACCCAGCCTTCCAGGCCCCGGTCGGTGCGGACCTGAAACCAGTCGGTGCGGCGCTTGATCAAGACGACCTCGCGGCCACGCTCGATGACGTGGAACACCGGATAACCACGCCCGGGTCCACTGTGCAGTTCGATGAAAGGGTCGGCAATGACGACGTTGCGGAAATCATCCGCCTGGGCTGCCGGTATTGCGAAACAGGCCAGCAGACCGGCCAGCCAGAACAGGCGCGACATCAGTTCTCCGGGACTGCGAATGGATCGTTGTAGTATTGCGCGCCGATATCCAGCCATTCCGACAGCAAGCGTAACTCACTGGGCGACATAAAGTCGCTATGGTCGATGGTGCCCACCGAGCGTCCTTCCAGGGTGTCGAAGAAGCGGACGGATGCCCGAGCGCCTGCCGCGCTCATGGATGCAGGAACGTTGCGGAAGGCGGCGCAGACTTCTACGCCGGTATCCGGGTCGATCTGGGATTGTTCGCAGATGTCATCGAGCAGGCCCATGGCGTTCACGTATTGGGCGCGGTCGGCGAACAGGAGTTCGCGATAGGCGCGCTTCTGCTCCGGCTGAACATCGGATGCCGCATCGCTCAGATCCAGGTTCCCGGCCGGCACCGCGGCTGCCCCCAGTGCGTCCACGGGCGCATGGCAGCTGTCGCAGCGATGATCGATGATCCGGCCCATGCCATCCAGGTCGGGAATGCCGTCCCCGTCCGCGTCCAGCGTGCGCTCCTTGCTCCACAGCGGATGGATGTGGTCTTCGTAGTGAATCGTGATGCGGCAGCCGCTGCTCCAGTTGGACATGCACGCGGACGTGGTCGGCGGAGGTGTCGTCAAGCCATTCGCACATACGAAACGCGCCGATGGATCGGCCGGGTCGACCAGCACGGTGGACGGCCCTTTCGCATAGCACAGGTCCACAGGGTCCGCGCGTGGAATCGATGCGGCCGGCCAGTAGTCCGCGAAAGCGAGGTCCACGCCAGGCTCGCAGGCGCCGCCGCACATGACTCGATTGCGCACCTCGGCCATGGTTTCGCCAAGGTCGGCGAACAAGGCGGGATGCGTATTCGGGAAGGCGGTGCCGCTGATCGTGGCGCCGGTGTTCACCGCGGCGCTCAGGCCGCGGCGGCCATGGGCACGCGGCGGCTCGAGGTTCGTATCGTGGCAGCCGTTGCATTCCAGGGTTTCGCCCGGTCGTAGCTGCAGCCAGTTCGCATGCCGGCTGCCGATGGGGCCGGGCAGCCTCCGGCCTTCGGCATCGAGTATGCTGATGCCGAAGGCGACATCGGCGGGAACCTTGACCTTGACCGAGCCATCCGGTTCGATAGGGGCATAGCCAAGGATTTCACGCATGCCCAGCGCGCGGTTCGGCCCAAAGGCAGTGCCGGGAACCTCGCGAACCTCAGGGCCCGGTTGCGATACGGCCTTTTCGATGCGCAGAAAACGCGCGGGCCGCGTCGCATAGGCGGCGTTGCCCGGATCGCGGGCCGCACCGATCCCGCCTGGCGACCCATCGGTACCATCGATGTCGTACACACTGCGGATATGCAGCACGCCGACACTTTCCGACAACAGGTTTGCGGTGAAATCCACGCCGGCGACCCGATCCAGGATGACGGGTGGAAGCGGGCGCTGGGAACCGGAGACGGCCTCGGTGTACATGAAGCCCTCCTCCGGCACGACGATCGGCTGCTGGGTGTCATCGCGCAGATCATAAATGTACAGGCCGTACAGCGGCGGCGCCTCGACCGCCGCCGGGTCGCTCAGCCGGTCACTCGTGCAGGGGACGATGCGGGAGCCCTCGAGCAGACGGCATTGCGACCAGCTCACCAGCAGCCGGTTCGTGCCGTCGAACAGCGGCACGGCGGAGCGATAGCGTCCCCCCGGTGAAGGCCCCGCGGGGCGCACGTCGGCCGGCAGGAGACGTTCCTGTGCCGGACCGGCCAGGCCGGCGTTCGCCGCGGTCGGTTGGGCATTGTCGACGAAGTTTGCGATGTCGATCGACACCAGGTCGCCGCCTTCGCGGGTACCTCGGAACGGGCGGATCAGTGCCAGCAGGCGTCCGTCGTGCATCTGACGGGGACTCGTGAACTGGATCGTCGAGGGGACTCCGGAGAGCAGGTCCGGCGCGCCGGTGTGGCTGTGCGCGCCATACAGCAGCTCCAAGGCACTGCCGTCGGGATTCACGCTGTAGAGGTCGAACTGGTTGTCATCGATGTGATGCTCCCAACGCGTATATACGATCCGGCCGTCCGGGAGCACGGCGGGATCCAGGTCATGGCTCTGGTTGAACGAGATCTGGTGAATGTTGCTGCCGTCGGCCTCCATGACATGCAGCACGAATGCCGGCTCACGGTCGTCCTCATCCTGTGCGGCGAACTGCGGCTTGTTCTCGTCGAGCAGGATGGCGCGCGATTGTCGCTGTCGCGTGGAGGAAAACACGATCCGGCCGTCGGGCAGGTAATGCGGCATGATGTCGTGGCCTTCCTCGGCAATCGTATCGGAGCGTATGACGCGCCGCGTGCTGCGTGCCGTGTGGTCGTACTCCCAGACGTTCCAGGTCGGCTGGTCCTCTTCGTCTGCGCCTTCGATGAACTGCGCCCGCATCGAGAACACGACCTTGGTGCCGTCGAAGCTCACGTCGACGTCGCGTACGTCACCCAGCCCCTGCGTGTAGCCCTCGGTCAGATTGGTCTCGGCGGCGGAAATGGATGCCCGTTCGCGCATGTACAGGTCGGCGCCGATGTGGAAACGCCGCAAACGGCGCGCGTCGGTCTGGGCCGGGTCTTCGTCCTGGGGCGCCGGCCGTCTCACGTAGTAGACCGGGAAATCCACTGTGACAGGATCGGCATTCTGGCCGCTGCCGATCGTGACATCGGTGCCGCCGGTGCCGCTGCTGCATGCGCCCAGCACGAAGGTCGCGGCCGAGAAACCTGCCAGCACGGCGCGGCGCGCGTCTGCTGCGTGCCGGTGCATGCGCAGGCGTATCTGGCGGGAGGTGGACGTCATCCGATCTTCAAACCCTGTCTTCGGCGTCGGCTGCATCTTCGGCGCGACGTCCTGCTTGATCCGTGAATCGAGTCACAAAGCATGGCCGCGAGCGAGGCGGCGAGACTACACGCGGCGGGCTGCCTCCAGTACTGTCGCCTGCAGGCGACGTCTGACGATCGAGACAGATTACCCCGACATCGTCCTCGTCTTAGAGTGCGCGCGCATCGGGCCGGGACCTGATCCTCCCGCGGAGGCAGTCCCGCTCATGACCCTTGTTCGACCATGCATCAAGAGAAATGCATGGTCGAACAAGGGTCATGAGCGGGACGCTCACGCTTGGCCTGTAGAGATAACCGCTTGCCATAGGTCATCGATGAGGGGCCGGAGATCCTGGCATGAGCAAGATGGACGCATGGAATAATTCGAGCGCGTGGAACGATTCGAGCGAGGCCGCACCGGGTGTGCACGTCCTTGTCCGCGACCATGCCCACGGTAGGCGTGCGCGGCCGGCGGCGCGGCGGATTCCGTATGGAATATCGCATGGGGTACCGCATGGCGTACCACCGCATGGCATACCACCGCATGGCGAACCAGGAAGCGGCCTTTTGCCGAAATGGCGGCCATCGAGGATCGGGTCGGCGCTCGCACTCGCCGCGCTCGTCGCGCTCGCCGCGACACCTCCCTGCGCGGATGCCGGGCCGCGCGAGCAGGCCAAGCGCATGCACGACCGGCTCACGGGAACGCCGCCTTCCCCGGCGTTGCTGGATGAACTCGAAGTCCGCGCACAAAGCAGCCTGGTCGATACCGCCCTGTACATCATGGATCGCAACAGCGATCGCTCCAGGTATTTCTACAGCGTCACACTCAAGAACTTTGCAACCCCGTGGACGAACCGCGACCGATCGGTGTTCGCGCCGCTCAACGACTACACCGCCACGGTCATCGGCATGGTGCGTGACGATGCCGATTTTCGCGGCCTCCTGTTCGAGGATGTCGTCTACGTCGGCACCGGCGTTTCCCCGGCGTATTCGCCGGCCGATAACCAGCACTACGAAGCCATGGAAAACAACAACGCGGATCTTCGTCTGGTGCTCGCGCGCACTGCACAGTCCTCGCTCGGTGGGCTGCCGCCAGCGGCGACCGCCGGCGTGCTCACGTCGCGTGCCGCCTCGGCAGCCTTCTTCACCGCCGGTACGAACCGCGCCATGTTCCGTTACACCCTGCTCAATCACTTGTGCCGTGATCTCGAGCAGGTCCAGGACGCAACCTTGCCGCCGGATCGCATCCGCCAGGACGTGACGCGCAGCCCGGGCGGAGACAGCAGTGTTTTCAACAATAACTGCATAGGCTGCCACACGGGCATGGATCCGATGGCACAGGCCTTCGCCTATTACGACTTCGATGTCATCCAGGAGCGGCTGGTCTACACGCCCGGGCAGGTGCAACCCAAATACCTGATCAATGCCAACAACTTCAAGCCTGGCTATGTGACCCCCGACGACCATTGGGCCAATTATTGGCGGCTGTATGGACAAAACACCCTACTGGGCTGGTCGTCAGGCCTGCCCGGCAAGGGCGCCGGCGCCAAATCGCTGGGCGAGGAACTGGCGCATAGCGACGCGTTCGCCCAGTGTCAGGCCGAGAAGGTGTTTCGTGCGGTCTGCTTTCGCGCTCCCAGTGATGCAGCCGACCGCAGCCAGGTCAATGCCAGTACGGCCGGCTTCAAGGGCACCGGCAATCTCAAACGCGTATTTGCCGAGACCGCCGCGTACTGCGCGGGCGATTGAGGGACCGAGCATGATGTTCAGCAGCAGGCCGCGGCTTGGGAATGGGCGAGGACGGGGGGGCGTGCGGGTCGTGATGGTGGCGCTGCTCGGCGTGTTTGCGCTGGGCGGCTGCGGTGGCGGCGCCTCGACCGAGAAGAGTCCCGCCACGGCCGGGCCGGCGGCAGGGACGGATTACACCGGTCCTGCACCGGCAACGGCCGACATCCAATCCTTTCGTGTCAATTTATGGGAGAACATTCGCAGCGGCAACCGCTGCGGAAACTGCCACGGCGCGAACGGCCAGGCACCGTTGTTCGCACGTTCGGATGACGTGAACGCGGCCTACCAGCAGGCCTCCCCGATCGTGAGCCGGGATTTCCCATCGCAGTCGCTCATCGTCACCAAGGTCGGTGGCGGCCACAACTGCTGGCTGGCGGACGCCGGCGCATGCGCCAGCATCCTCACGCGCTGGATCCAGGACTGGGTGGGCAGCGAGGGCGGCAGTGGCAAGCAGATCGAACTGGAAGCGCCAGTCCCCCGCAATCCGGGCGAGAGCAAGCGCTTCCCGGCACAGCCGCCGGCGCAGTTCGCCGGCATTTACGACCTGCTGGACCAGCACTGTTCCGCCTGTCATCAGTCGGATGCCGCGACCGCTCAGTCGCCGTTCTTTGCGGCGGGGTCGCGGCCCTTCGACCCCACGCTCGCGGCGCATATGGAGGCGTACAACGCCGCGATTCCGCGCATCAACCTGGACACGCCGGCGGAGTCGCGCTTCGTGATCCGGCTGCGACGCGAGTCGCACAATTGCTGGGGCGACTGCGAGCAGAACGCCGCCGCCATGCAAGCTGCCATCGAAGCAATGGCCGGCGCGATCCCGACTCTGCCCATGGACACCCGCCTCATCGTCAGCAAGGCGCTGACCTTGCACGAAGGTACGGTCGCCAGCGGCGGTAATCGCCACGAGACCAATCTGATTGCGCTGTATGAGTTCCGAACGGGCCAGGGAACGATCGCGTACGACACCAGCGGCCAGGATCCGGCCGCGGATCTGAACCTGTCGGGGGATGTGAGCTGGGTAGGTGGTTGGGGCATCAACGTGCGCGGCGGCAAGGCGCAGGCCTCCACGACCGCCAGCCGGAAATTCCACCAGCTGATTACGGCTACCGGCGAATACTCGATCGAAGCCTGGGTCGTGCCCGGAAACGTGACGCAGGAAGATGCTCGGATCGTGAGTTATTCCGGCAGTACGACGGCTCGCAATTTTACCTTGGGGCAGACGCAGTACAGCTACGACTTCTTCGGCCGCAGCACCGCGACGGACGTGAACGGAACGCCGCTGCTGTCCA
>Ga0265293_10010595_pt1 | contig 12834 bp, 12 predicted proteins | sample Munlanlewell138R_FD_192505 | JGI IMG/M metagenome (GOLD analysis project Ga0265293, IMG submission 192505) | Leachate microbial communities from a municipal landfill in Southern Ontario, Canada - Leachate well 138R | ecosystem: Engineered > Solid waste > Landfill > Unclassified | place: Canada... | reverse complement strand
TCTGCATAAACATAATAAGTTTCTTCACCTGTTGGGTTTTCATCCTCGTCTACGATTGCTTCTACTGGGCACTCATCGATACAAGCAGCACAATTGATACATATATCAGTAATAATTACAGCCATTATTTTCTCCTTAATTTTATTTCATTGTGACTATAGCAAAAGTTTTTTAAATCTTTTCTTTAATCAGGTAAATAGTTTTTTGTTTCTACTAAATTTGATATCAAATATAAGGTCTAACTAAACTTAGGACACCTATATTTTCTAATAGTTGATCACACGAGACTCTTTTTGTGTACTACTACTGCTACAATACCTCTAATACAACATAAACACTGTCAAAATCAAAAGTAAAGTCCACATAACCTGTATCTAAATCAATAAAGGTGTGGCCCAAAGCACTTGGTGTGGCAGACCAATAATAACTATTTTGCCAACCAGATGGGGTTCCGCTAGTATTGAACCCTTTGTTATGGTTGTCCCATATTTTGGCTAAGTCTGTGTATGGTTGATTATCTTGCAGATAATATGAGCCGCCTTTAAGGGATTTATTAGTATCTATTGCCGGCAATGCCAATTTTACTCCATTGATAGTACCATATCTATATTCGTTTGTAGTGCCATAATATCCATCATGATTTCTGACTTTTGTATTTGGTTTGCCATTGATATTATGATTAAATAGTTCATCTAGCAGATCATGGCTGACATAATCTTTTCCTCCATTAAAATCTCCCTTGTCAGCCTTTGTGCCATCACCACTTTTATCCCAATAATAAAACCATCTGCCATCAATATTAACCGGATGGATAAGCTTACCGCATTTCCCCAAATCAATAACAGGTTCGCCCGCTGAACTAGCATATAGCAGTTGACTAGCCAAGCCAAATAATATAGTCAAAATCATTTTTTTTGCCATAGCAATCCTCACTATCTTGATAAATATATTTTATACTTGTCATAATAAAAAAATACTTAAATGAAAATAATATATTAAAAATAAATACCAAAATATTATAAATTTTAAGTATATGCGGATAGAAGTTTATTTGAAAATAATTTTATATTTATAATTTTGCTGATGCGATGAATGTTTTAATGAAGCAATAATGAAAAGATGTGGACCGTACTTCTAGCTTAATAGTAACATGGCCTGTTAAATATGATAGCCTGTTAAAGAGGCAGCATTAGTCTTTCATGGCTTGATAAACTTGCCATGAAAAAACTTGTCAAATACTATTTTTGAAATATGATTTAATATCTTCTACTCTATCCAACATTTCCCAGCCAAAACCTTGGTTCTCTCTGCCGAAATGACCGTAAGTTGCAGTTTTACGATAAATAGGCTGCAAAAGTTTTAGAGAAGTGATAATACCTTTTGGAGTTAGATCAAATAGATCTTCTACACATTTAGTGATACTCTCTTCGCTCACTTGTGAAGTGCCATGAGTATTTACATATATAGATACAGGATGGGCTACACCGATAGCATAAGCTATCTGTATGGTTGCTTTATCACATACGCCGGCGGCTACAAGGTTTTTGGCTATATGTCTGGCAGCATATGCTCCTGATCTATCTACTTTCGTAGGATCTTTACCGGAAAATGCGCCGCCGCCATGAGGACAAGATCCGCCATAAGTATCGACTATGATCTTGCGGCCAGTTAGTCCTGCATCTCCTTGTGGACCGCCTATAACAAATCTTCCTGTAGGATTGATATGGTATGTAATATCATCATGGATCAAGTGTGATGGAATCGCTTCTTTTATGACTTCTTGGAGTATGGCATCTTTGATGATGTTTTCAGGAATATCATCATGATGTTGAGCCGAAACGACTATAGTATCTATACTGACTGGTTCGCCGTCAACATATCTAACACTTACTTGTGCCTTACCATCCGGTCTAAGAAACGGGACTGTACCATTTTTGCGAACTTCAGCCAATTTGGATGTAAGTCTATGTGCCAAAGAAATTGGAAGAGGCATAAGCTCAGGAGTTTCCCTGCAAGCATATCCAAACATAAGCCCTTGGTCACCTGCGCCTATCTCTCCTGATGCTTGGTCAACTCCTTGATTAATATCTGGACTTTGCTCACCTATGCCATTAAGTACGGCCGCACTTCTATAATCAAATCCATAACTAGCATCAGTATAACCTATCTCTTGTATAACTTTTCTAGCGATATCTTGCATTGGACAATAAGCTACTGTTTTAAGCTCACCTGCAATCATACAAAAACCATTACTGACTAATGTTTCGCATGCTACTCTAGCGTTTACGTCTTTGGATAAAATATCATCTAATATAGCATCGCTTATCTGATCTGCCATTTTATCCGGATGACCCTCTGTAACTGATTCGCTTGTAAATATATATGAATTTGGCATTATTCCCCCTCTAAAATTCTACTAATTGTTTGTGCCAGCTGTTTTGGCCTAAGACCTAATGACTCTTCTACTTCGTTTGTAGATCCATGAGTAATAAAAGCATCATCATACTCAAAAGTTACTAAATCTACGCCTTGAATCTTTGCCTGTGAAAAAAATTCCAGTATTGCTGATGCTACTCCACCCATCTTGGCGCTATCACTAAATACAAACCATTTTTTGTGAGTACTAGCAAGTGAAGTTAACAATACCTCATCAAGAGGTTTTACAAAACGCAAATCTACTACAGTAGGAGTAAAGTCTACGCTCTTGGCAACCTCCAAAGCACGACCCACCCCATTTCCATAACCTATAAATAGTACCTCTTCTCCGTCTTGGACAATGTTAGATTTACCTAATTCAAACGGTTCAGACACACAATCTGCCGCCATAAATGCACCTCTAGGGTACCTAAATGCACACGGTGTTTGAAAATCTTTTGCAAATTCCATCGCAAACTTCATAGTTGTTTCATTATATGGAGCAAAAATAGTCATATTGGGAATAGCTCTAAGAAATGATATGTCAAAAGCTCCTTGGTGAGTCTCTCCGTCTTCTCCTACTATCCCTGCTCTATCTATAGCAAAAGCAACACCTACATTCATGAGAGCAATATCATGGATAACCTGATCATATCCGCGCTGCAAGAATGTAGAGTAAATTGCGCAAAACGGTTTAAATCCCTCTTTTGCCAATGGCCCCATAGATGTTACTGCATGCTGTTCTGCTATAGCCACATCCCAAAAACGATTTGGATATGCCTCCATAGCTTGAGAAAGCCCAGTACCGCTTGGCATAGCAGCAGTAACTCCTACTATCTTATCATCTTTATTAGCAAGAGCTAGAAGCGTTTCGCCAAAAATTGCAGTAGCATTTTTGTCACTGCTTTTTTTATTTGGTTTACCTGTTGCAATATCAAAAGAGCCAACACCATGCCAATGTTCTTTACCTGTACCCTCTGCTATCTCATAGCCTTTACCTTTGGTGGTTTGTACATGAACAATAACAGGCTTGCATAGCTCTTTTGCTATACGAAGTGTCTCAATGAGTTCAGCTATATTGTGTCCATTAACTGGTCCTATATACTCTACCCCCATCTCTTCAAATAAAATTCCTGGCGTAATAAGCTTAAGTGATTCTTCAAATCGTCTTGCCATATATACAGCACTATCAGGTAAATGCTCTAAAGCTTTTTCCACGTAATGTTTAAATTTTTGATAAAAAGAACTAGCCATTGTTTGAGAAAGTAATTTACTCACAGCTCCTATTGGCTTAGATATGCTCATCTCATTATCGTTGAGTATAATTATTACTGGATATTTACGATCTCCAAGCTCGTTGAGTGCCTCATAAACCATGCCTGCACTCATGCTGCCATCGCCAATGAGAGCAACTGGTATTCTATCTTCGTTCTTAAGTGCTATAGCTTTAGCCGCTCCAACTGCAAGTGAAATAGAAGTAGAACTATGTCCTGCCATATAATAATCATATTTAGATTCTTTTGGCTTTGTGTATCCGCTTAGTCCACCAAATTTACGGAGAGTATCAAATGAATCCCATCTACCCGTAAGAAGCTTATGAGCATATGCCTGATGGCTTACGTCAAATATAAAAGGATCCTTGTTTGTATCAAATACATAATGCATCGCTACAATTAAATCAGTAGCTCCGAGTGTAGAACTCAAATGTCCGCCAGTATCACTTACTGTCACCAGTATCTTGTCTCTGATCTTGACAGCTAATTCATCCAGTTCATTAATAGAATATTTTTTAATGTTTTTCATCTTCCCTGCTTAGAAGCTATCAACTCTGAAAAATAGTAAAAAAATTTGTCATTTTGTGCTGCAGTTCCTATTGTAATACGAATAGCATTCAATCCATAACTAGCTAGATTGCGTATAATCACACCTTTTTTAAGTAATGCATCTGCTATCTCAGTCGAATTTAATGACTCATCAAATAGATAAGTAATAAAATTTGTATAGCTTGGAATAAAACTAATATTATTTTTTATAGCAAAATCTTCATAACGAAGCAATTGCTCTTCATGAAGAGCGAGAGATCTAGCTATAAATTCATCCTCGCCTAAAGCAGCGATTGCAGCTGCTAGAGAAAGTGAAGCAATATTAAATGGCGGTCTCATTTTTGCAATCTGTCCTATAAGTGCTTCATTAGCTATGCCATATCCTACTCTCATGCCGCCTAACCCATAAGCTTTGGAAAAAGTACCTAGATATACAACATTCGGATATTTTAATATATCTTTTGGAGTAACCTCACAAGCTTTATCTTTATGTGAAGCATACTCCATATAAGCCCCGTCTACAACTACTAAAGTATGCTTATCTATAGCTTCAATTACTTTTAAGGCCTCAGCTTTTGTCATGCAATCGCCGATCGGATTGTTTGGTATGCATAAATATACGATCTTGGGTTTGTATTTATTATATGCTTCTATAAATTCATCCGCTTTATGCTCATAACTTGGGGTACGAATAATTGTAGCCCCCATCTGCTTAGCATAAATTTCATACATAGCAAATGTAATTTTAGTCATTAAAACCGAGTCTTGACTAGAGAGTAAAGATCTAGCGATAAACTCAAGTATTTGATCACTTCCGGCACCAATTATAATTTCATTGTTGCTAACGTCAAATTTTTTGGCCAATCCGTCTTTGAGCGCATACATACTATCATCAGGATATAAATGTGCCTTTGAGGCATGTTCTCTTATAACATTTGCAACTGCAGGTGATGTGCCAAGCGGGTTTTCATTAGATGCTAATTTTACAACATCTTTGGGGTCTATGCCAAATTCCCTTACTACTAATTCGATAGGTTTGCCTGCTTCATATAGTGTTATCTCTTTTAGTGTTTCATTAAACTTCATCATTTGCCTTTACATAACTTCCTAGCCATTTTATATCAGCTCTATTTCCTATAATATTTTCAATGTTTTGATCTTTGAAATGACCATCAAAATCTATATAAAACCAATATGAAAATGCTTTATTTTCTTTTGCTGGACGACTTTCTATTTTGGTAAGATTAATACCTGCCTTTTCAAATTCTCTCAAAAATTCGACTAAAGATCCCGGCTTGTTTGATAATTTTGCCAAAATTGATGTTTTATCATTCCCGCTTGGATTGCTATCGAATTTACCAATAATAACAAAACGTGTTTTATTGTCATGCATATCTTCTATATTATCAAAAATTACCGGTAAATTATTAATTTTAGCTGCGATATGAGGGCAGATAGCTGCACTTGTCGGATCTAATTTTGCAAGTTCAGCTGCTTTTGCTGTGGATTCTACTGGAATAAGTTCAACACTATCTAATCTATGTTCGCTCAAAAATTTACGGCATTGCCCAAAAGCAATATCTTTTGAATATATCTTTTGAATATCATCAAGCGACAAAGCTAAAGAACACAATGAGTGATGAATAGGCATATAAATTTCAGCCAAAATCTTAAGATCATACTCACCAAGCAAATCCAATGTTTCCCCAACAATACCATCAGTAGAATTTTCAATTGGCACCACACCATAAGCCGCTCGATTGCTATCAACTGCTTTAAATACTGATGATATTGACACTAGTGGCAAATATTCCTTGATCGATCCGAAACGCATTTCAGCAGCTTGATGTGTAAAAGTACCCTTAGGGCCAAGATAGGCGACCTTTTCTGCTCTCTCTAAGTCTTTGGCAACACCTATTATTTCATAAAAAATGGCTTCTATAGCTCTTCTATCCAATGCTCCGTTTTGCTCTTTGCTTTTTTCAACCAAGCGATTGATTATAGCTTGTTCCCTCTCTGGTCTGTATATAGCACCGCCTACCTTGGTCTTTATCTCTCCTACGTGATTGACATATACCATTCGCTCATTCAGTAGGCGTAAAATTTCATCGTCTATGCTATCAATTTTTAGACGCAATGATTCTATATCCATGATATATCCTTTATGTCTTATTATACCAAAAACTCTTTTTCGAGTGCTATTAGGTCTTCAAAAGTCTCTCTAGCTCTAATCAATCTATCTTTTCCGCTTTCAACCGCAACCTCAGCAGCACGGTTTCTAGTATTGTAATTGCTTGACATGCTAAACCCATATGCTCCAGCACTATGCACTATGAGCAGATCATTATGATTTAATTGTGGCAATAAAATCCCTTTACCGAGAAAATCTCCACTTTCACATACCGGACCTACGACATCTGCCGGTGTTTTTTCGCTTTCATTGCCTAGTGCTTCAATCTTATGATAAGCCTCATACAAACTTGGGCGCAAAAGATCATTCATAGCACCATCAACAACAACAAATCTTTTGGTATCATTTTTCTTTTCATACAACACCTTGGTTAGAAAATATCCGCTATTAGCTACCATATATCGCCCCGGTTCACACAAAAGAGTAACGTCGAGTCCTTTTGTTTTTTCTTTGATCATATCCGCATACTCTTTTACGCTTATAGTTGTTTCATTATCATACACGACGCCAAGACCGCCGCCGACATCAAAAAATCGTATATCTATCTCCAAAGCTTTTAGCGTTCTAGCCAAATCTGCTACTATGCCGCATGCCTCGGCTATTGGCTCTAATTCTGTCAATTGCGAACCAATATGAAAATGTATACCCACAGGATTGAGATTGGCTGATTTTTTAGCATATATATACATGCGTTTGGCTACATCTATCTCCACGCCAAATTTATTGTCATGCAATCCTGTAGAGATATAAGGGTGGGTTTTAGGATCAATATTTGGATTGACTCTGATAGAAATTCTAGCCTCTTTATTAAGAGATGCAGCCACACTTTCTACTCTCTTCATCTCTGCTTCACTCTCTAGATTTATAAGCAAAATATCTTGTTTGAGAGCTTCGTATATCTCTTCGTCTTTTTTGCCAACGCCTGAAAAAATTATTTTATATTTATCAACTCCAGCGGCAATTGCTCTTTTTACTTCGCCGATACTCACACAATCTGCTCCAGCTCCCATCTTTGCCAAATGAGATATTACAGAAAGATTTGAATTAGCTTTTACAGCATAATTGATCAGTGATTTTTGACCGCTAAATGCCTCTTTGAGTACGTGATATCTATCTTCAATATAATCAAAATCATATACATACAAAGGTGTATCATATTTATTTGAAAGTGCCAAAAAATCAAGTGCCATATCTAAAATTCCTAATTATTTAATGTGCGATTTTACCAAAATATTGCCTCTATTTGGTTTAATAGCCTATACAGTACTCTCTCTTGCAAAATATTCCATCATTCCATATCCGCTCAAAAGCATTATCGGCAAAAATGAGGATATTTCCGGTGCTACGACACCGTTTGCACCCAAATAAGAAAGCCCCATTAGTGTACCCCACAAAAGCAAGCTTCCGCCGAGCGCTATTGTGGTAATTTTGGCCACATTTCCAAAACGGCTCAAAAACGGTATCTTAAAGAAAAGCAATACCATAAGTCCGAAAGCAAAAAGTGGAAATATCACCTTGTCATATATACCTGCTCTTATTTTGTCTGATTTGAGTCCTTGCTTGTCAAAAAGTTTCCATGTACCAAAAGCATCGATCAGGGTTAGCGAACTGCCCTCGTTTATTGATTCCATAATGGCCGGCTTGTATCCATCTAGCGTCGTCATCGTTTCGTATTGCTCTATAGAGTATCTATCCAAATAACCATCTATATAATGGTTGCGATACATAACGGCATTATGCACATCCCATGATTTACCATTAAATACGGCATACGGTGCTTTCATGGTATATTCTATATGATCTTTATCGGTTTTAAAAAGAGAAACTCCAATAAGTTTTTTAGCTACGGGGTCAAGCCTGTCAATATACACGAAAGTGTCATTATACTTAAAAAAAAGATTTTTAGAAGCTCTTGCGCTTCCATTTCCAATAAGCATTGCGGCATCATCTTTAGCATAAGCAAAAGATGTTGTTTGCAGCAAAACAAAAACTATATAAGTAATCGCACCGACTATGAAAATTGGGGTAAAAAGCGTGCGCTTACTATATCCAAAAGAGTGCAAGGCGCCCATTGTATTATTTTTGACCAAATTCATCTTAGTTACAATAACCGCGAATACAAGCGCCAAAGGATATAGCATGGTTAATGAGCTTTGCCAGATATAATAAACATACATTATTAGCTGATTTGTAGAACCACTAATTTTATTTGTATGCCCTAAATAATCGATCAAAACAAACATAAAAGACATACCAAGCAAAATAACTAAAAAATTTTTTGCATAAAGTTTAACTAGATACAAAAAGTAAAGTTTTGGAATTAATGTCATTTTAAATCCTCAATGTTTTTGAGCGAATAAAGTGATTGTATCTGATTGATCGGTTTTTTGTCAATTTGCAACAATGCATTTGAAACATGATTTAATAATTTTTCTAAAATATCTTCTTGATCTTTATCAAAAGGACTCAAAACAAAACTAGCTATTTCGGTTTTGTGGACTGGCTTACCTATGCCTATGCGACAACGCAGATAATCTTTGCCAACCATCGAGTCAATAGATTTTAGTCCATTATGTCCGCCATCTCCACCGCCTCTTTTGAATCTTACAGCACCAAACGGCAAATCCAGATCATCGTGAATGACTATAATATGCTCTAAATCGATCTTGTAAAAATTCACAACAGCTTGCACACTTTTACCAGATAGATTCATAAAAGTAGTCGGTTTTAGATATAAGGCATTAGCAGATTTGTATAGTTTGCCCTGAAATGAGGTTTTTGAAATTTCTTGTGTAGAGTGATGTGCCAAAAGCACATCAATGGCCATAAAGCCGATATTGTGTCTTGTATTTTCATAAGCCTGACCGGGATTGCCTAGACCTACAAAAAGCCACATTATTTAGACTTAATAACACCACAAATCGCAACATGGCTTCTATCCATGATACGAGTGTTTGCCGGAGCCTCGATATCGCGCACCAAAATAGAATCATCACGATCCAAATCACTTACGTCAAGAGTGATATTTGCAGGCATATCCTCGATAACACCTCTAAGTTTCAATCTTTTTTTAGATTGAATAAGAACGCCTTTATTTTTAAGACCTTTTGGAGTTCCGGTAGTTTTAACCGGAACCAAGTAATCTGTAACTACACCCGGAAGTGCTACACGTAAATCAACGTGTGTGATATCACCGGTTACTGGATGAAATTGATACTCTTGAATAACAGCATTATACTCTTTGCCATCAACTTTTACTGGCAATGTAAGAGTTGTTTTTGCTCTTGCTGCTCTAATAAAATCACCTTTTTTAAATGCTGCAAATACGCTTTCTACGCCATTAGCATAAATATTGGCAATTAGATAACCATCTCTTTTTAGGCGTTTTGCATTGCCTGAACCGATACTCTCTCTAACGATACCTTCTAACATTGGATTCCTTTTGTATAAAATAGGCAAGTATTATATCCAAAAAAGTTTAAACTATTTTATGGCTTTCATTAATTACATCAAATATTCAATAACCGAATCAATATCCATCATCTCGGTTGTTTCTATATTGATACCTACACCTTCAATATTTCGCCGTATTCCATCTCCTATAGAATGGACAACAAGAATATCAGCTCCCTCAAGCAGTGGCGGAATGACTCTTCCCGCAGAAAGCCCGCTCGCACTGTCATCATTTACGATATCAATACCTCTATTTTCCATTTCTAAATATATAGGATTATTTTTATAAGTTATTGACACAATAGATCCATTTTCAATTTTTGCAAATGCATAATATTTTGCACTCAAAAAATACGGATAAATTTCAGAACGACTATTTGTTGGAAAAACAACCGTAAAAATTTGTTTTTTATCAACTAGTGAAATCCCTTTGCCAAACATCACCATTTCGGTCATTTTTTTTCTAGCTCGTTTTATAAGTTTGGCGAATGTAGGACGTGATACGCCCAACTCTTTGGCACATTCCTCTTGATATAGTCCTTTAAAATCAGCTAACACCATAGCCTCTAGCTCATCAGCAGAAAGTTGCAACATCTCTTTTGGTTTATGGCTTAACGGACCAAATGAAAAACTTATAGGTTTGATTGAATAATTACGTTTCTTGCTCATCAAAGACCTTTTTTTTACATTTGAAAATCATAATCATTTCTTTTATAATCTCTCCTTAAAGTACACTACAAAGAATTAAAAATTATTTATAAATCTAAAATAATGAAATATATGGCTTATTTAATAGTAATTTAATTTTACATATGATAAATTACGTTATATTTATCTTTACATATGATAAATATGATATTAAATTATACCTTAGTATTAAAAAGATGAGAGCAGGAATCAATAATGTTACATCGCATTGTATCATTTTATATCAATGGTTTTAAAAATATGAGGGTAGGAAAGGAACTGTGGGTTCTAATTTCCCTTAAATTATTAATTTTGTTTGGGATAATGAAACTGTTTTTCTTTCCTAATTATTTGAAAACAGAGTATGAAAATGATACTCAACGCAGCATGCATGTCTTGGAGCAGTTAACAAAAAGTGATTTTACAAATAATAAAATCATTAAAAATTAAAAAAACCAAAATATCATCGTTGCGAAAAATAAACAAGATAGAGATAAATTGCGGGATACAGCAAAAACATTCATATCTTAAATTCAATTGCTATGATTACCCCATAATTAACAGGTCGTAACTTTAGGGGGACTATAAAAAGTTTTTACGATCTAAAACAATAAATACATGCATAGATTCATGCTAGGCGCAATAAGTTGCAGCCAAAATAGCTAGAATTTGAGCTGTTTAACATTTTAAAAAGGAACAGATACAATGGAAACACTAAGTACTGAGTTGGTAGATTGGTCTAGAGCACAATTTGCCCTAACAGCCATATACCACTTTTTGTTTGTCCCACTGACTTTGGGACTATCATTTATAGTCGCTATTATGGAGACTATTTATGTCAAAACAGGTGATGTAAAATGGAGAAATATTACTAAATTTTGGATGACACTGTTTGCTATAAACTTTGCTATTGGGGTTGCTACAGGACTGATTATGGAATTTGAGTTCGGAACGAATTGGTCAAATTATTCATGGTTTGTCGGTGATATATTTGGTGCACCACTAGCTGTTGAAGGTATTTTGGCATTCTTCTTGGAATCTACATTTTTTGCAGTTATGTTCTTTGGCTGGAACAAAGTCTCAAGAGGATTTCACTTGTTCTCTACTTGGCTTGTTGCCGTAGGTTCTAACCTGTCAGCATTTTGGATACTTGTAGCAAATGGATGGATGCAATATCCGATAGGAATGGCTTTCAATCCGGACTCAGTTCGCAATGAAATGACTAGCTTTCTTGATGTTGCTCTCTCACCTGTTGCAGTAGCAAAATTTCTACATACTATCGGCAGCGGATACGTGATCGGGGCTTTGTTTGTAGTTGGAATATCTGCATGGATGATTTTACGCAAACGCAATATAATAGAAGCAAAACGTTCTATGGTGGTCGGAGCTAGTTTTGGATTGCTTGTTTCAATCTTTTTGGCCATCAGCGGGGATGAGTCAGCCTATCAAGTAGCACAACATCAACCTGTTAAACTTGCAGCAATGGAAGGACTATACAAAGGTGAAGAACGTGCAGGAATTATTGCATGGGGTATTTTAAATCCCAAAAAAGAGATCGGAGATGATAAACAAGAATTTATAGGTGATTTTGAAATCCCGTATGCGTTATCGTTTTTGGGGTATCACGATATAAATGCTTTTGTTCCAGGATTAGATGATTTGGTTTTCGGTAACGAAAAATACGGCATCGAAGGTGCTGCATCAAAAATAGAAAAAGGCAAAATAGCCATAAAAGCGCTTACTGATTATAAAGCGGCCAAAAAAGCCGACAATGAGGCTGCAATGGATGAAGCCAATGTCAAACTTCAAGAATATATGCCTTATTTTGGGTATGGCTATTTGGAAAAACCTGCAGATATCGTACCGCCTATAGCACTAACTTTTTATACTTTCCATATAATGGTGGGTTTGGGTATGTGGTTTATAGCATTATTCATTGTCGTACTATATCTACTAATGGCAAACGATATTACTCGCTATAAAAAAGTGCTTTGGTTATCGATTATCTCTATACCGCTTGGTTACGTTGCAGCAGAAGCCGGATGGATCGTGGCCGAAGTTGGCCGTCAACCATGGGCTATACAAGATCTGATGCCGGTTGGAATTGCTGCTACACAAATCGATGCAGGAAATGTGCAACTATCATTTTGGTTGTTTGCAGTTATCTTTACCGGTTTGTTAATAGCTGAGATTAAAATTATGTTGCGCCAGATTTCTCTGGGCATTAACGGAGGACACTAATGTTTGAAAATCTTTCATTACACG
>Ga0265293_10010594_pt1 | contig 12835 bp, 6 predicted proteins | sample Munlanlewell138R_FD_192505 | JGI IMG/M metagenome (GOLD analysis project Ga0265293, IMG submission 192505) | Leachate microbial communities from a municipal landfill in Southern Ontario, Canada - Leachate well 138R | ecosystem: Engineered > Solid waste > Landfill > Unclassified | place: Canada... | reverse complement strand
GTAAAGGCTTCGATCATAATTGGGTTATCAATGGTCAACCCGGTCAGGTGCGCTTAGCCGCAACCTTATATGATCCTAAGAGCGGCAGACTGATGGAATGTCTGACCGATCAGGCTGGTTTACAATTTTATTCCGGTAATTTTTTGGATGGTACGATGGTCGGTAAAGGCGATATCGTGTATAAATACCGCTGTGCTCTTTGCCTTGAGGCTCAGGCTTTTCCGGATTCTCCTAACAAACCGAATTTTCCTTTAGTGGTTCTACGACCGGGCGAAAAGTACCGTCAGACGACGATTTATCGCTTTTCTGTCAGGTAATTCGCAACAAAAATAAATTATTTCACTCAACGAGCCGATCATTTAGATCGGATTAACACTTCCGATGTTTATATATCCTTTTTCAAACGGCTATTGGTTTAGTTGGACTTTTTAATTTTAACGTGAGTTCGACGTTAGGAATTAAAACCGCATGCCTGATTGATGTCAGTCGGGCAGGTTAAAACGGTTTTTAGTAAATTCGTATTGGGTAAAACACCCGAATTCTCCAACAGGAATCCCTGATGGTAAATTCGGATGTTGAACTCAAATGTTAGGAAAATCGTAACTGAATTAACTGTTTTACCGATATATCTTTAGATACTTTCTTATATCGGACTCGCGTTAATTTTGCTGATCTGCAGATTCCTTCAATTTTGACTATTACTTCGAAATCTCCGAAAACATTTTCGTAATATTTTCCGAAAATAGTCTCAAACAGATCGCCATACCAGGGCGACAGGAAACCTGTGGATAGATATTTGTCGACGAGGAAAATCCGGATTGAAGAATTTTTCTTGCATTTTTAAAATTGTCTTATAAATTAGAAAACGATTTCGTAAATGATAATTTGAAAAGGGAAAATCGGACATTGAGGGGAAGGGGAATAGACCACCAGTGTCTGAAAAAAAATTGTGTTTCGGGGGAATCGAAAACGGTTGGCAATTTCTTCAATAGTTATTAGCGGTTATGGTTCATGACTACTATTAAGGACATCGCAAGATTAGCGAATTGTTCTCTTTCGACAGTCTCAAAGGCTTTGAATGGTCGACGGGATGTCAGCCAAGAAACGAAAGAAAGGATTATTCAAATCGCCCGTGAGCATAATTTTAGTCCCAACGCTTTCGGAAAAGGCTTGAAAAACCATAAGACTGAGAATATTGGGGTAATTTTTTGCAGAGAATTCCAGCCACTTTCATTGAATCCATTTTATTCCAGAGTACTGGAAGGAATTGAAGGCGAATTAGCCATTAATAATTACAACCTGGTTTTGCATTTGTTGCCGGAAGTCTATCGTGGTGAAATGCCAAAGATGATCAAAGAGCACAAAGTGGACGGTTTGATTCTGGTCGGCGTCCTGCAGGAAATTTTTATTGAGCAATTGAAGGCAGATAGTATTCCGACAATTTTAATTGATCCCAAAATATCGACGGATCGATTTTCACAGGTGCTTATCGATAACGAACATGGTGGTTTTCTGGCAACTCAATATTTAATCAATAAAGGTCACACCCAGATTGGATTTATTTCGGGTGACTTGGAACGCGAAAGTTTCCGCCAAAGGCATACAGGTTATTATAAGGCTATGAGTTACAGCCATCTGCCGATCAATGAAAAATTTATTCGCTTTGGCGGTTTGGAAATGGGTTATGATCACGTAAGTGCTCTATTGAAACTGAGCCCAAGGCCGACAGCCATTTTCGCGGCCAATGATATTAATGCGATTTACGGTTATAAAGCCGTAAAAGATAATAAACTGAACGTTCCGGACGATGTAAGCATTATCGGATTTGATGACATTGACTTAGCTAAGATGGCATCACCACCACTTACAACAGTTAGGGTTTATAAAGAAGAAATGGGTTCGATCGCGGTCCGGAAACTTATCAACCTGATCGATAAAGTTGAGAACATTGCTACTAACATTGTGCCGGTCAGAATTATAGAAAGGAATTCAGTTAAATCCATCAGTGAAAATATGATAAGATTTAATTAACAATTATGGGTATGCTTTGATAACAGATAATAATGTTTTTAGAGGATTATAAATAAAGGAGAAGTTGAGGATGGGTGTATTTACAATAAGTAGTAAATGGATTTTCAAATTCTCATTGATAATACTGGCATTTTGGGCAATGATTTACGCTGGAACGACTGGTAAAATCACGGGTACTATTACCGATGCAGACACCGGTGAACCACTTTGGGGGGTCAATGTGATCATTGAAGGAACGGCAAGTGGACTCGGGGCGGCGACTGATGAAGATGGTTATTATGTTATTTTGAATGTGCCTCCCGGAACTTATTCGCTGAAAACAGCAATGATCGGCTACACCTCGATTACCGAAAAAGAGATTGAGGTTTTTATCGATCAGACTAGCATGATAAATTTTAAGTTAGCAAAATCGGTGCTACAAGGCGATGAGGTCGTCGTAACTGCTAAGCGCAGTATCGTACATCGGGATGTTTCGACCAGTGTCTTATCGGTAAATGCTGAAGAGATTGAAACATCTATCCATACCAATGTAACTAATATTATCGGCGAGCAGGCCGGTATTGAAGGATTGCAGGTTAGGGGCGGAGCCGTAGATGAAACCGCGTTCATGGTTGACGGTGTTGTATTACGGAATCCGCGGACAAACGAACCAATCACGGGCATTGCATTAAGCGGAATTCAAAATATCAATGTGAAAAGAGGGGGATTCGAGGCCGAATACGGACAGGTGCGCGGCGGCATTATCAACGTCGTAACCCGTGAAGGCGATCCAAATAAATATGCGGCGACCGTTGCGATTGACTATAATCCACCCGAGCCGGATTACTTCGACTCCAGCCCTTATTCCTACAATTCTTATTATAATCGACCATATTATGATGATGAGGTGTGCTGGAACGGAACGAGTACCTGGCCGGAATATATAGCCGCGCAGTATCCCGAATTTGAAGGCTGGAATCAGGTTTCGGAAAATACCCTGACGGACGATAATCCCAATAATGATCTGACGCCTCTAGGAGCCCAAATACTGGAAAGCTGGCGCCGCCGTCAGGAACAGACCACGAACATTCCTGATATTAATATCGATGCTGGTTTTGGCGGCCCGGTGCCAATTATCGGAGAAATGCTGGGCGATCTGCGTTTTTTTGCAACCTATAAACGCAACCGTTCCGCTCTCGTTATCCCACTTGCCACTAATCAAAACAACGATAATAATTTCCGCCTTAAGCTGAATAGCAATATCGCCAGCAATATTGTATTGGAACTGTCTGGCATGTATGGTTACAATTCCTTCAATGCTCAAAACTGGTCATACCTGTATTTCCTCGATCAGCCGGAGGAGATTGCCCGGGATGCCGATGAACGCGCGGTCTTTGGCACCGGCTATTATAGTATTTCGAAACAATATTATGATCAGGTTTCTGCGACAATTAATCACACTTTAAATAATAAATCCTTTTATCGGGCTTCAATTTCACAAACCCATACGAAATACCGAACAAATCCGAATGAATTACGGGATACTTCAAGAGTTTATAATATTGTTCCAGATTTTCAAGCCGTAGATGAGGCTCCTTTTAAATGGTGGGCATCGCTTAATCCATATACGAGCGAACCGACTACCTTTCAATACGGTGGTCACGTCGCCCGCCAGAGAGATTCCAGTGATGTTTACATATATGAACTAAAAGCTGATTATACCAACCAAATCAATAGTGTACATCAGCTTAAAACCGGTTTTAACGTTCAGTACACTCAGGCCAAACTCTGTTATAGCGAAATTCAAATGAGCTATGAAAATTACCCGGTTAGTTATACAAATCGTACTGATCAACCCATTCAAACAGCATTTTATATACAGGATAAAATTGAAACGCAGGGTTTTATCATGAATCTTGGTTTGCGCGCCGATCTGTATTCGGCTAACACCGAATGGTGGGATCTAAAGAATCCATTTGATGATTTTTACAGTGCGAAATATAATGAAGAAGGTGCTGATACTCTTTATACCAAAAGCAAACCAAAAGCAAAGATTACGGTCAGTCCGCGATTCGGAATTTCACATCCAATCACAGAAACCTCAAAACTTTTCTTTAATTATGGTCATTTTACACAATTACCGGCCTATGAAGATATTTTTCGTTTAGTACGCGCCGATAACCGACGTGTCACTCTGATGGGCAATGCTGATTTAAGACCAGCTAAGACAGTAGCTTATGAATTAGGATTGGATAAATCGATTGCCGATCAGTTTTTATTCCGGGTCAGTGCATACTATCGGGATATTACCGATCAATATACCACGACCAGATATATTGGCACTAGTGGCGTCGATTATGAATTGGCGACTAATAACTCTTACGCCGATATTCGCGGTATTGAGATTAGCTTAGATAAAACGCGCGGTCGCTGGTTTACTATGCTGGCTAATTTTACCTACCAGGCTAGTTCCTATGGTGAATATGGTCGGACGGAAGTGCACCAAGATCCTTCTAAACAAGAAGAATATGATAAAGACACTCAACTTCGTTATCAGACCAAACCGGTTCCGCAACCCTATGCCCGTGTCAATACTAGTCTGCATACACCGAGCAACTTCGGTCCGAAAGTTTTTAGCAATAATATTTTAGGTGCCTGGGATTTGACTGTTTATCTGGATTGGAAAGCTGAAGGACGCTATACCTTCAATCCCAATGGTGTTGCCGGTATAGTGAATAATATCAGAACCCCGGCATATTTCAACATTGATCTGAAGCTGGGTAAAAAAATACCAATGAAAAAAATTGACATCTTCCTGTACTCAAATGTTTTTAACGTACTTAATATCCGGCGCCTTGCTATGCTCTGGGGTGATCCGGCGGCTTACTCGGATGACTTGACCGGTTATCAGCAGTCTTTACATTTACCGAAGAGTAAGGCTTATAATAATATTCCCGGGAATGACCGTTATGGCGATTTTCGAGATTCGGATACTGACTATCAGCCGTGCAAACGCCTAGCCGATTTATCCAGCGAAGGCCAGGCGGGTTACTACTACTATATTTCTGAAAAAGCCGAAGCTGGCGAATATGAGTGGTATTATTACGATTCTGATGCGGGAGCCTGGCAGGAAGTCGATAAAAGTGAAATTAAACAGGTATTGAATAAAAAAGCCTATATCGATATGCCAAACAGAAGCTGTTTTAACTTCTTCTGGCCGCGCAATATTACCTTTGGTATCAAGATAGCTTTTAATCTTTAAATCAGGAAAGCGGTTAAATGATGAAAAGACTACCCAAAATATTGATTCTGTCGGTTGTCGCCATATTTATCTTTACCAGTTCTGTTGTTTACGCTCAGAGTGGCGGAGAAGGACGTTGGGTTCTCTCCGGTCAGATGAACGAATGGATCTCGGAACAGGGCTGTTTCGTTGAGGCCGCACGTATAGATCTATGCAATGATGACTGGATCTGGCCAGCCGAATACGGACGTAATATGCGCAACGGTGAATCCCGCACCCTTGTGATTATGACTAAAAATTACTTCGACCACGATATGCAGACAACTTTCGCACATAAAGTTGTCCAGGCCGGACCGACATACAATGCCAATCAGACGATCGAGTTTTTCAACAACACCATTAAACTGATTGGAAAATTCCTAACTCCGAACATTTATGTCGATAATGTCCCAAATCATTACTTGGATGGTTTTGATGAAGTCGATGAACTCGACGAGGATATGGCGCCCGAACGGAAAGTCGTCAATGAGATGAATTCCCAGATCGGGATTCACGTTAAAAGAGAAGTCTTCGGATATAGCAATCCCAAGATTGACGATGTCATTTTTCACGATTACGTGTTTACCAATAACGGAGTGGTGAATAAAAACGGTACGACCGTAGCGGTCACTTTACACGATGTTTACTTCACTTTTGTTGACCGCCTGGCATTTGCAGGAGAGGGAAATCCGGGAACAGATTTTGAATCGGGTTTTGCCCACTGGGAATCCACCTGGGGCAATAGCAACATTTTTCATTATTTTAATCCAAATAAGATTCTGGACCCAAGCCGTCCTTATCTGAGAGGGTATTATTGTTATTACGGGCCTTTTCAAGGTAGCGATTTGACAGTCAATGAGCAATGGGGACTACCGGATCACGAACCGCAACAGCCTTCCAATCCGTTATACCATCGTCTATCCGCCGGTAATTATACTGGGAAAATCGTATTGCACGCCGATAAAACTGCCGATGATACCAGCGATGATCTGAATCAACCAGCCTATTATCCCTGGTATGACTCCGATTTGGGAATTATGCTTAGTATAGAACCATATAATGCTGGTCTAATGGCCAATAAATACAGTCTCCTTACCGATGGATCTAACGGTCACCCTGGAATTACCCATAAGGAATATATGGAAGAAAATGGACTCATTTATCCGGAAAGTGTTCCCGGCTGGGTGGGTGGATGTGTCCAGGCTTTTACTTTCGGACCGTATACTATCGAACCGGGTGAAGATGTACGTATCGTCATGGCCGATGCCGTCAATGGTCTTAGCCGCGAGAAAAACCGAGAAGTCGCCTTCAATTGGTATCAGTATTACGGTGGTACTGGCAAATCTCCAACCCTGACTTTACCGGACAATACGACGACTACTGATCATAATGCATATAAAAAAGCCTGGGTCGAAACCTGCCTGGACTCTCTGCTAAAATCCTTCGACGCCGCGTTCGAAGCTTATTCCGGCGGAACTTACGATATTCCGGAAGCGCCGCCGCCTTCTGAGGAATTTATCGTTCAGTCCGGTGGAACCGGCGTTACTTTAAAATGGACCCCTGATGCTGAATTGCACGACGGCTTTAATGGCTATGAGATCTATCGCTCTAAAAACACTATTGCTAGTGAGTTTACTCAATATGTTAAGGTGCTGGATTGTACCAGTAGTGATCTTGAGAATAAAACTACTCTTACCAGTGGCTATCGTGTTTTTGAAGATTTACCGGATACAAATATTGCCAGCTCGGACTCGACTGTGACACGCGGTTTCGGATACTTGTATTACTTACGATCGAAAGCAACTGCCACGAATGGTGATATATTAAAATCAGGCCTGTTTTTCAATATGTGCGGAACAATCCAGAAAGCTCAATTACTCCGCCCGCCGGTTATTGATAATCTAAAGAGCATTGTGATCGTTCCGAATCCGTATGTAATCACTAATCGAATGAACCAGTTCGGCGAATCTGATCTCTATGACCAGATTGCCTTTTATAATCTACCTCCGATCTGTACCATTAAAATATTTACCGAGAGAGGTGATCTGATCTGGCAAAAGGAGCACACCAACGGCGCCGGAGATGATTTCTGGCACCAGGTCAATAATTCAAATATGACAGTTGTAAGTGGTATCTATATTGCGCTATTCGAAGAGCCAAATGGTAATTCGACATATCGTAAATTCATTATTATCAGGTAAGGAGCAGGAGTAAGTATGTCGATTAAAAATTGCATTTTTAGAATTGCCGCTATATCGACTCTTGTCTTAATAACCGGAGTCTTTGCAAAAAATATCAAATCTGCTCAGACCGGATTTCAATTTTTAAGCATCCCGGCTGATGCCCGCTCGGCGGCAATGGCTGAAGCGGTGACCTCTTTGGAAATGAATTCGCGCTCCCTATTCTCAAATCCATCCTGTATGGGTTTTATGGAAAAGACGGTCGACATTTCACTAAGCCAGAATACCTGGATTGCCGGAATTGTACATAACAACCTCAGCATGTCATTTAGTCCGTTTGGCGGTCGCTGGGGAACCGCTGGGGTTGCATATCGCGGAATTAATTATGGCGATATCCAGGGATCGGCTGTCAGTTCGGCTAATCCAAACGGATACATACTGACCGATATAATGACGCCTACGGCAAATTCCATCGGTTTATCTTATGCCAAAAAACTTAATGATCGTTTTGCAGTTGGTGGGCAGGTAAGCAAGGTGAATATGAATTATGGAGAAATGATAATCTCTGCTTCTGAAACAGGTGATTCAACTTCGACAGTAAGTTATTCGTCTTCGCCTATTGCTCTTGATTTTGGAACAATTTACAAGATGGGTATTGAGAGTTTGCAATTCGGGATGTCGATCCGCAATTTTTCTGATGAGGTTAAATATGAAAATGAAGGCTTCCAATTACCGTTAGCCTTTACTCTGGGAATTTCAGCGGATGTTTTGGATTTTACGCCACTGAAGAAAATTCACTCACTTATGGTCAGCATTGATGCGACTCACTACCGTGAGCGACCAGAACAGATTAAGATTGGTCTTGAGTATACTCTTATGAATTTTATAGCATTACGTTGTGGTTATGTCAATAATTCAGACGAAAACGCCTTTTCATTCGGAGCCGGAGTATCAAAATTCGGATTTGGGTTCGACTATGCCTATGTACCATTTAAGTCTTTTGATACAATCCAGATGATTACTTTAAGATTTGAATTTTAGGTGGATGGGAGGATTATAGTATGAAAATCCAATCTTTTATTTTGTTATCAATCGCTTTGGCGGTTCTATTATTTTCATATTCATGTGATACGCTTGCCCCGTTTTTTGACGAAGATGTCGAGACACCCTGGGAACACATGCAGGATCGTATTGCCAATGCTGATACGGTCGTAATTACGGATATTCAGCCAACCGGTGAAGCCGCTAAAACCGCATCGATATTCACAATCTACGGCGAAAATTTTCAGCCTGAGATTGATAATGTCAAAGTTTACTTTGGCAGTACGCCAGTCAAGGTCCTAAGTGCTACCACGGATTCGATCAAGGTCTATCGTCCAAAGGTCAGCGGCGATGATATTATCGTTAAGGTTGCCTGTCACGACCGCATAAACGTCGCGCATTATTACGGAGTATCGATTGCCGAAGTCGTTTCAGACTGGGGTATATTCGTCACCACCGAATACATCAATGATCTCACATTCGATACTGATACAAATATGTTTGTTTATTTAAGCGGTGACACCAATCTGTTGGTAAAATTTGAATGTCCAGGCCAAATCAGAAAGGATGATTGGGGAGGGAATTTGGGCGGTTCATATGGTTTATATGCACCGGTTGAAATGAAAGTCGAAAAAGGATTGATTGCCTACACATATGGCGGTACCGCTCTTTTGCGGGTGGGCTCCGATGGTAGTAATTATGACCATAACAAAGTAAATAATTTAAGCACTACTCCCAAGAAAACTGGTCGTGAATTCGATTATGCCGAAAATGGCGATATATATGTCGGTGGAATAGGCTTGGGTATCGTTCATATTCCAACAAACGGAGCAAATAAAACATATAATTTATATGCTGATTTTAAAATAATGTCTCTTAGGATTTATAATGGTTATGTCTATGTTATCGCCAATCCACAAAAGGTAGAAGCTGGAGTCTATGGCTTATACCGAAATGCTATTGAGGCAGATGGTTCACTTGGCGCTACAGAAATGGTATTAAATTGGGAAGCATTACGTTCTAATAGCGGAGATGATCTGTACGATCTAACTTTTTCGGAATCGGGTATAATGTACCTTGGCACTAGTGATAATCATGCACCATTAATGAGTTATAAAGATGGAGTTTTAGAACCATTTTACTACGATATTGTTACATCACCAGTCAATGAAATGGAATGGGGACCAGATGGCTATCTTTATGTTGTTGTTAAAAAAACTTTGTCGGTAGGTCAGGGTTGCAAGATACTTAAGATCAATCTGGGCGAGAAGGGAGCGCCTTATTATGGCAGGTGATAGGTCAGAAGAAAAATGATATTCTTGTTTATAATCAATACAAAAGGAGGTGAATTATAATTAGAAAAGATTACTTAGACCTGCTGGAAGGTCACATGAGCATTTTGAGAGAGATTTGATCTCTGGTCTGAATTTTGATATTTCAAAATCAATTTTGAGAGATGTTTGGAATAATGTCAATTAAAAAAAGGAGAAAAGTTATGAAAAGACTTTTGTTAACAATGACAGTGATGGTATTGTTTCTGAGTGGCGCAGTTTTTGCCGATCAGATACTTTACAAATTTGAAACGGATACGGATGGATTCAATCCGAATACTTGGGCTCAGGGTGTCACAGGAACAGCATCAGTTGCAGATCCCGACGCCGGCCAATCTGACAAAGCCCTTTCCGTTTCTTTTGATGGAGCAGTGGGACAAAATGGTTTTGTCCATAAGCAAGATGGTAATATCGGGTTGGGTAATGCGCTGGTGCTTGTCTATTGGGTGTACTTACCAGCCAATGTGCCGGATTCCGTCCAGATTAAACTATATGGTCAGGATGCAACCAATTGGAACCATACCGAAGCGATTTACGATGCCCGTGATATTCCAAAGGAAGTCTGGTATCCACTTAATTTCAACATTGAAGAATTAGTAATCGATACCAGTAATAAATTTATCGGTGGATCATTAGGATGTACTGGAGTTGAAATCACGACTTGGAACGAACATGATGATGATGCTACTTGGGCAGGGACGATATATATTGATGATGTTTCATTAATAGGTGCTTTCCCGACCGTTGTAGGTGATTTTGAAGATGGTGTCGGTTCATTTCTGAATACCGGCTGGGGGGGCGGCTATGTGGATATGGCTTCGGTAGCTGATCCGGCTTCCGGTCAAACCGATAAGGCCTTGCGGATCGGATATAATGGAGACAATGGTTCAGCTCGGATTTATTGGGAAAATGGCATTACTCCGGCGGCTACTGATCTGATCATGTTCGCATATGTTTATCTGCCGACCGGAACGCCGGATACCTTGATGGTTCAGTTTATCTCTCAGGATAATGGTTGGGGTAATGAGCAGAAAATGGGTGTCAGAGCTGGAGCTATTCCCAAGGATACCTGGTGGCCGATACAATTTAACTATGCTGCTTTGGTTGCCGATGCCTCAAAAGGTTTCGATGCCGGAACGTTACAATGGGTCGGCATCGAAATTGACGTCTGGAGCGAGACCGATGCCGATACTGCCTGGGCGGGTAATGTATATGTTGATGACCTGATGTTACTTGGAACAAACGAGGAATTACCGTCGCTTGTGGCCTCAACTCTGACCGTTGTAGCTAAAGATTCTACTGATCTGCAGGGTAAAATCCATTATTATAATTATATCACTTTTACAGAACAGCCAGAACATACTCAGGCTACCTATAATGTGTATTTTGCCGAATCTGATATAACCAACGTTGACGCTACCGGCGTGCATCATCTGCAGAGTCTTGGCGCCAGCGGCAAGTCTTCTACCAGTTTTGCCCATGAACTTTTCTCGGCTGACGGTACCGGAACGTTGACTTATCATTATGCAGTTGTGGTAAACGAAGCTGATAGCTCAAAGTTCGACCAAACTGCCAGTACAGGTTCTGCGACTAATAATTGTACGGATGCTCCTGATATACCGCTCCTGACGAGTTTTAATTTTGTTGCTGACGGAGATTTATCTGAATTTTACGCTGTGGCAGAAGATTTTCCGGGAATGGTATTCCGCCCTGAGAGTCAGGGAGGCAGTGATGAAACAACCTTCGTATATACCACGGGCAATTCAACTTTTGATTTCGAAGGTTACTGTGTTATGACCTCCGAAGCAATGTATTGGGGTTTCTCGGTCACTGATGCTACATACGGGAATAGTCAACTTTGGCGCGGAGATGGCGTTGATCCGTTCTTCGGTCTTTATGATATTAATGCTAAAGAAGACATCCTAACATCAACGAACTACGGCGAAGGCTGGATGCGTTTTGGAATTGCCGCACGAGCTGACGATAAGATTCAGTGGGATGGTTATGATACGGCTTTTGATCTTCCCGGAATTCAGTCTTATTATGTTACACCTGTATTCGGATCCACTAACTATATTGTCGAATGGTCATTCAAGTTCGATTCACTGGCGCAATACACTTTTAATGATGCACAGGGACCGGATTTTACTCCAGCTGATGGTATGTTTATTCCGTTTAAAATTGATGTAAATGACAATGACACAACTTTCGATGCCGCTCAAGGCTCTGAACATCGCGCTCATCAGTTAAGCCATGGCGCGACCTTCTTTGCCGAGGGTTGGCCGAATCCGTTTGGCTGGGCCGGACGCGCTGTCATCACTTCTACCAGCAAGTGGGGTATAGAGCAAATGGCCGCGGTTGCCTCAAAATTTGAGTTGGCAAAAGCCTATCCTAATCCGTTCAACCCGAGTACGAATATTGCCTTCAAGGTCGCTCAGCCGGAAAACGTCAGTCTGGTGATCTATAATGTCCTCGGTCAGGAAGTCAAGACTCTAACGAATACTCGCATGGAACCCGGTCAGTATAATCTTATCTGGAATGGTACCGATATGTTCGGTAAGCCAGTTGGCAGTGGTATCTATTTCTGCCGCATGCAGGCAGGCGATTTCGTTAAAATCCAGAAAATGACTTTAATGAAATGATGGAAATTGCTACTCATAAAAAATGAGTATTTCCTGCTTCTTGAGGTAAAAAGGGGGAGGATTTGATCCTCCCCCTTTTTAAAATGAATACAATTTGAAAGTGATGCCGTTCCAGAGTATGTACAAGGCAGTGGGCTAAAATGCGACTGAACCCAATTGATTTTCTGATAATAGTGATTTATTTAGCGTTTACCGTTGTGATTGGAATGGTCTTGAAAAAACGCGCCCAGTCCAGTAAAACCGCTTATCTATTGGGTGGCAATAAACTGCCCTGGTACATGCTCGGCTTGTCAAATGCTTCCGGGATGTTCGATATTTCCGGCACGATGTGGCTGGTAACTCTGACATTCG
>Ga0265293_10010593_pt1 | contig 12836 bp, 13 predicted proteins | sample Munlanlewell138R_FD_192505 | JGI IMG/M metagenome (GOLD analysis project Ga0265293, IMG submission 192505) | Leachate microbial communities from a municipal landfill in Southern Ontario, Canada - Leachate well 138R | ecosystem: Engineered > Solid waste > Landfill > Unclassified | place: Canada... | reverse complement strand
CCGAGCCCGACGGCCCCATCACCGAGATGTATTCCCCCGGTGAGATGTCCAGGTCCAACTCGCGCAATGCCCGCAGTGGCTGGCCGCCCATCTCGTAGCTCTTGTCGATGGCCCGGAGCGCGATCAAGCGGTCAGTTGCGGCCGGCATCGCCAACCTCCGCCCGGGCGCCTTCGACCACGCCGGCGCCGCCGACGTTGGCCACCACACCCTCGCCCACCGCCAGGCCATCGGTGATCTCGGTGTGGCGCCAGTTGGCGACGCCGGTGGTGATCTGCCGCTTCTCCAGGTAGCCCTCGCTATTGACCACCAGCACCCAACGGCCGTCGATGATCACTTCGGAGGGAATCCGCAGGGCCAGTTCATGACTGTCGAGGATGATCTCCATATCGGCGCTGTAGCCGGCGAGCAGCCGGATGCCGTCGGGCAGCGCGGTCAGTTCGGCTTCGACTTCGACGGTGCGCGCCTGTTTCTCGAAATCTTCCACATAGGGGGATATGCGCGTCACCGTCGCCTCGAAATCGCGGCCGCGGAAGGCATCGAAGCTGACCCGCACCGGCATGCCGACGGCGATATCCGAGGCATCCACCTCGTCGATGGGGGCGGAGATGTAATGGCAATCGTCGGTGATCAGGTCGATGGCCGGCGGTGTGGGAATCCCCGGCGGCGAGGGCGTGACGTACTCGCCCAGCTCGCCGGTCACCTCGGCGACGACGCCGGCGAACGGCGCCTTGAGTTCGGTCTGGGAGAGCATGGCCTCGGCGGTCTGCACCGCCGCCTCCGCCTGCAGCCGCCGGGCTTCGCCGGCCGCGCAGTTGGCGGCACTGGCCTCGGCGCGGGCCTCGGCGAGATCCGCGGATTCCGCCGCCACCAGCTTGCTGGCGGCGAGCCCGACCAGGCGCCGGGCCTCGCGCTGATCGGAGCGGGAGGCAATGCACAGGCTCTCGCTGTCCCGGGTGGCGGACACCAGCGCCGCCCGGGCCTCGGCGAGGCGGGCGGCGCGATCGAGATTCCACAGGGCCATCAGCAGCTGGCCCTCCTCCACATGGTCGCCCTCGGTCACCAGCAGGCGATCGATCTGGCCGCCGATAGGCATCGACAGCTTGGCGCGGCGGCAGGCTTCGACGGTGCCGGCGCGGGTGTTGGCCACGCTCAATTCCACCGCGCCGCGTTCCACCGTCACCAGGGAGACCGCCACCGGCTCGGGGCGGGTTGCCCAGAACACCAGCGCCGCCACCAGCAGCACCGCCGCCACCGCAAAATGCCAACCTTTCATCGCTCGTCCTTTTTGCTTATTCGGTTTGTCGTCTTGTGTTGTTGTTTATTCGTTTTGTCTTGCGCGCCCGGCTCTGCCGGCGTTTCGGCATGGGATATCGATCAATACAAGAACATGCTCATACCTGCAGTTCCCGCGGTGCGCTTCGTTCCTCGGCACACCCTATGCATTTTCATAGGGTGTGCCGACACAGGGAGGCGCCTTCGCGGGTTGGCCCGGTGTGCTTCGCTCCTCAGCGCACCCCATGGATCGAGCGGCGGGGTGCCTCGATGGCGGGTATTGGCATGTGCCCATAGGGTGTGCCGACGCAGGAGGCGCACCGGGGATTCGTGCTCCGCACCAGGTATACCCGCCTTTGCGTGACCGGTGAAACTTCAGCAGGTGCTAGGGTACTACAGAGCGAGGTTCAGGTAACAGGTTTCACCGCGCAGGTGGCGCCCAGGGCCGGGCAACCGCGCTCTGCCGGTACACCATGGAAACCGGACAGCTGCGCCTCAGCCACGCTTCCAGCCCAGTTTTTTCTCGATGGCGGTGATGATCATCGCGGCGATATCGATACCGGTGGCGGACTCGATGCCCTCCAGGCCGGGGGAGGAGTTCACTTCCAGCAACAGGGGGCCCTTGGAGGAGCGGATCAGGTCGATGCCCGCCACCGCCAGGTCCATGGCCTTGGCGGCCTTCACTGCGATGCGCCGCTCCTGGGCGGTGACCTTCACCAGCGACGCCCTGCCCCCCTGGTGAAGATTGGCGCGAAACTCGCCGGGGGCCGCCTCCCGCTCGATGGCGGCCACCACCCGGCCGTCGATCACAAAGCAGCGGATATCCTTGCCCTTGGCCTCCTTGACGAACTCCTGCACCAGAATGTTGGCATTGAGACTCTTGAAGGCGTTGATCACGCTCTCCGCCGCCTTGTTGGTTTCGGCCAGTACCACGCCGCGGCCCTGGGTGCCCTCCAGCAGCTTGACGATCAGCGGCGCGCCGCCAACCATGCCGATCAGATCCTGGGTGTCCAGCGGCGAGTTGGCGAAGCCGGTGATCGGAATATTGAGCCCGCAATCCAGCAGCGCCTGGAGGGAATACAGCTTGTCCCGGGAGCGAGCAATGGCCGCGTCGTCGTTGAGGCAGAGCACCCCCATGGTGTGGAACTGGCGCAACAGCGAGCAGCCGTAGTGGGTCATGCTGGGGCGGATACGGGGGATCACCGCGTCGAGATCGCTGACCACCGTGCCGCCCCGGTAATGCACCTCGGGGCGCTCGGCGTCGAGTTTCATGTAGCAGTGGCGGATATTGAGAAACATCATGTCGTGGCCGCGCTCCCGCCCCGCCTCCATGATGCGCTCGTTGCTGTACAACTCCGGGTTGCTGGCCAGCACCGCGATCTTGAGCCCGCCCTGGATGAATTCCGCCTTGTCGTAATGGTGGCGCAGGGTATCGAGCCCCACCTCGCCGAGACGGAAACTCATATCCGGGTCGACCAGCAGCCGCCCGCTCATGGCCTCCCGGCCGAGCAGCATCCGGTACCCCATGGAATCCCGGTTGGTGAGGGTCACCTCCACCTCCCAGCCGTCCCCGCCGAGCGTCAGGTGGGTGCGGATCACATAGCGCTTCTCCGTCTCGCCGGTGGAGCTGCGCACGCTGCGCCGATCCACCACCGGGGCCTCGCAGCGCACCAGCACCTTGCGGTTTTTTTGCAGGGGGTGAACCTCGAAGCTCACCCACAACTCGCCATCCCGGGTGAAGGGCTTGATATTGAAGGCGTGGAGAGAGGACGTCTTGGCGCCGGAATCGACCCGCGCCTTGATGGCGGGGATGCCGAGAGCGGCGAGCCGGCACCATTCCTGGTTGCCGACAATAACCTTGCTGGTCGATTGAGTGGCCATACGTGCCTGCGGGGAAATCGAGGCGGCGATTATCCGGGCGAAGGCGGCACCGGGCAACAGGAGCGCGGCGATTATTCGTCGCCGGCCGTCTCGTTGCTGGGAAAATCGTAGTGTTCGAGTGTGCCCGTCCCGGCGCCAAGCGCCTCCCAGCGGCGGATATCGAGGCGCAACAAGGCGATCCCGCAGGTGGGGATATTGGCGAGGTGCTCGAGGGCGAGAAAGTTGACGAGGTCGGTGATCGCCGGATTGTGGCCGACCACCGCCACCGCCTGCCAGCGCTCATCGAGCTTGCGCAGGGTGAGCATCACGTCGTCGTAATCGAAGCTGTAGAGGTCCGGCATCACCTCGAGTTCCCCGGCGCCAAAGCCCGTGGCCTCGGCCATCTGTTCGAGAGTCTGGATCGCCCGCCGGGCCGGGCTGGTAAAAATCCGCTCGACCCGATGATCCAGCCTGGCGATTCGCGCGGCCATCTCGGCGGCGTTGCGGATGCCGCGTTTCTTCAGCGGCCGCTGCAGGTCGGTGAGGGTCGGATCCTTCCAGGAGGATTTCGCATGACGAATCAGCAACAAGGTTTTCACGCGCATCTCCACATCGATTTTGCTATGCTTACGCGCCCATCAAACACCGGGTTGATGACAGGCCTATGACCAAGACCAGCAAGCCCCATGGCATCACGCTGTACGGTATCAAAAACTGCGATACCGTGCGCAAGGCGCGCCACTGGCTCGACAGCCATGCCATAACATATCGATACCACGACTTTCGCGACGACGGGCTGACCCTCGACACCATTGACCAGTGGCTGGCGCGCAGCACTGCCGGGCAATTGCTCAACAAGCGCAGCACCACCTGGAAGCAGCTCGACGACGCCACCCGCAACCAGCTCGACGACGACGCCATTCCAGCGCTGCTGGCGGCCCATCCGACCCTGGTCAAGCGACCGGTGCTGGATACCGGCGGCGAACTGACCGTCGGCTTCAGCGACACCGCCTGGCAGCAGCTCCTGCTGTAACCGCGCGCTCCGCGCGGAGCGCGGCGGACCGGGCATCCCGCCCACTACTGAGCAGCTGGTATTTTCGACCGGCAAACATTTGTAAACAGACAGTCAACCGACAGGAGCATATCGATGGCGACCGCGCACAGTCTGGGACTTGGCATCGGCACTCGCGACAGCCAGGGCCAGTGGCTGGAAGTCTTTTATCCGCAACCCCGGCTATCACCTTCCCCGGCGGCCATCGCCGCGGTGGCTGAAACGGTGGGCTTCACCAATGGCAATGTCTTTTTCGAGACCGACGACGCCACCCTCCAACGACTGGCGGAGGCTTTTGCCGCCAGCGGTGAAACCGCCCTCGCCCAACTGGCCGGCAGCCTGACCGGCAGCGCCAGGCCCGCGGTGCTGACCTTGCTCAGCGAAGACACAAAACCCCAGAGCGTGCCCGAGGTCTACCTCAAACTGCACCTGCTCTCCCACCGGCTGGTGAAGCCGCACAACCTGGTGCTCGACGGCATGTTCGGCGTGCTGCCCAACGTCGCCTGGACCAGTGAGGGCGCCATCGACCTGAAGGAACTGCCGGCGCGGCAACTGGCGGCGCGCCTCAAAGGGACCACCCTGTCGGTGGATTGCGTCGACAAGTTCCCGAAGATGGCCGACTACGTGGTGCCCGCCGGTGTCCGCATCGCCGACACCGCCAGGGTCCGCCTCGGCGCCTACCTCGGCGAAGGCACCACCATCATGCATGAGGGCTTCGTCAACTTTAATGCCGGCAGCGAATGCCCCAATATGGTCGAAGGGCGCATCTCCGCCGGCGTATTCGTCGGCCCCGGTTCCGATCTGGGCGGCGGCTGCTCCACCATGGGCACCCTCTCCGGCGGCGGCAACATCGTCATCTCGGTGGGCAAGGAGTGCCTGATCGGCGCCAACGCCGGCATCGGCATTCCCCTTGGCGACCGCTGCACCGTCGAGGCCGGCCTCTATATCACCGCCGGCACCAAGGTGCTGATGCTCGATGACAAGCGCCTGCCGGTCGGCGAAGTCGCGGCGCGGGAACTGGCCGGCACGTCCGATCTGCTGTTTCGCCGCAATTCCATCAGCGGCGCGGTGGAGTGCCTGACCAACCAGTCGGCGATCGAACTGAACACGGCGCTGCACGCGCACAATTGACATCGCGCCACCTGTTTCGCCTCGCGCCGCCTGTCCCCCGGCTCCGGGGAACGGTGGACACCGCGGCCACTCGCTGCGCCGAGTGGTCCGCCACCGGCCCGCTGCGGGTGGCCCGCCCTGAGTGATATGCCATGAGTGACCTGACATGAGTGAATTGTCGCCGACCGTTGCGTTGGCTTGCGAACTGATCAGCCGCCGCTCGGTCACCCCCGAGGACGCCGGCTGCCAGGAGATCATGATCGCCCGGCTGCGGGCGATCGGCTTCACCGTGACCGAACTGCCTTTTGGCGACGTCCACAACTTCTGGGCGGTGCGCGGCAGCAGCGGGCCGACCCTGTGCTTTGCCGGTCACACCGACGTGGTGCCGAGCGGTGATGAGCGCCAGTGGGCCACGCCGCCCTTTGAGCCGGTCATCCGCGATGGCGTGCTTTACGGGCGCGGCGCCGCCGACATGAAGGGATCGCTGGCGGCGATGATCACCGCCACCGAGAATTTCGTCGCCGCCTATCCCGATCACCCCGGCCGGATCGCCTTCCTGATCACCAGCGATGAAGAAGGGGTCGCCGTCAACGGCACGGTCAAGGTCGTCGAATGGCTGGCGGCCCGCAACGACATCCCCGAGTGGTGCCTGGTGGGCGAGCCGTCGAGCTCGGCCCGCTGCGGCGATACCATCAAGAACGGGCGGCGCGGTTCACTTGGCGCCGAACTCACCGTCAAGGGCGTGCAGGGCCACATCGCTTATCCGTTCCTCGCCGACAACCCCATCCACAGCTGCGTCCCGGCGCTGACCCAACTGGTCAATGAAACCTGGGACAGCGGCAACGACTTTTTCCCCGCCACCAGTTTCCAGATATCCAACATCAACGGCGGCACCGGGGCCACCAATGTGATTCCCGGCGAAGTCAGGATACTGGTCAACTTCCGCTACTCCACCGAAGTCACCGCCGAGGAACTGAAGACCCGCACCCATACTATCCTCGACCGTCACAATCTGAGCTACGACCTCAACTGGCAGCTCAGCGGCGAACCCTTCCTCACCGCCAGCGGCGCGCTGGTGGCGGCGGTCCGGGAAAGTATCCGCGAAGTCACCGGCATCGATACTGAACTGTCCACCGCCGGCGGCACCTCCGACGGCCGCTTTATCGCCCCCTACGGCACCCAGGTGGTGGAACTCGGCCCGGTCAACGCCACCATTCACAAGGTGAACGAGAATACGGCGATCGCCGAACTCGAACAGCTGGCGTCGATGTACCACGGGGTGCTGGTGCTGCTTCTGGGACTGAGTGCCGAGGACTGAGGACTGAAGCTCGACGGCGGGCGTCAGACCATCCTCTTCAACGCATACACGTCAAATCGCACCGACTTGCCCTTGAGGCTCAGCCCCGGTTCCCGGCCATCCAGCCAGGGAGCGTGGGACGGCCGCTTGACCACCACGCGAAAGCGGGCCGCCGCAAGCGCCAGGGGCAGCAGCCGGTCGGCATCGCCGTCGCTGCCGACCAGGTCGTGAAAAACCTGCATGGCCTTGTTGACCTGGGCGGATTTGCGGCGTTCGGGAAACATCGGGTCGAGATAGATGACATCGGGGCGCAGCTCCTCCGGGCAGTGCCGCAACCAGTCGGCCGCCTCGGCCTGGACCAGAGTCAGCCGCGCCAGGACTGCGCCGAGCTCCATATCCTCCGTCGCCACCGATGCCGCCCGGCGCAGCCCGTCATCGAGCAGCGCGGCGACCACCGGATGGCGCTCGACAATGGTCACCCGGCAGCCGATACCGGCGAGGGCGAAGGCGTCGCCACCCAGGCCGGCGGTAAGGTCGACCACCCGCGGCCGCAGCTTGTCGCGCGCCCCCACGGCCTTGGCGATCGCCTGTGATTTGCCGCCGCCGTAGAGGCGCCGGTGGCGGACCTCGCCGCCGGCGAAGTCACAGCGCACCGGGCCCATCGCCCTGGGGCCGGTCTGGCGGACACTGAGGCCTGCGCCATCGAGCCACAACACCAGCGGCACCGCCTCGTCGCGCAGGTGTTCCCGCTCGCCGCCATAGTCGAACGCCCGCGACGCGGCCAGCGCCCTGGCCGCGTCGCCAAAGCCGGGGGCCGCAACCAACGGTAGCACCGGGTGGCGCGCCGATCCGGCCGCCCCCCACTCGGGAGTGTCGTCAGTTGCCAATGGGTACCAGCTCGATCTCGACCCGGCGATTGGCCTGGCGGCCCTGCTCGGTATCATTGCTGGCGATGGGATAGCGCTCGCCGTAGCCGTTGGTCCACACCCGGCCGGAAGCGATGCCGTGGGATATCAGCAACTGGCCGACGCTGTGGGCGCGGCGCTCGGACAGCGTCTGGTTATGGCTGTCGCTGCCGGTGGAATCCGTGTGGCCGACGATGCGGACGTTGGTCTTGTCGTACTCCTTGAGGACCACGGCCACGGATTCGAGAGTCGGGTAGAACTCCGAACGCACCTCATCGCGATCGACACCGAAGGTGATGCCGCTGGGCATATTGAGGCGAATGTTATCGCCCTCGCGGCTGACGCTGACCCCGCTGCCCTGCAGCCTGGCGCGCAGGGCGGTCTCCTGGCGATCCATATAGTAGCCGACACCACCGCCGATCGCGCCACCGGCCAGTGCGCCGGTGAGCGCGCCCTTCTTGCGGTCCTTGCTGCTCGCCGTGGCGGCGCCGATCACCGCGCCGGACACCGCGCCGATGCCCGCGCCCTTGGCGGTATTGCTGGTTTTCTGTTGTCCGGTATAGGGATCGGTGGAGGCGCAGCCCACCATCGCCACCAGCGCCAGGGTCGTCAGGATTTTCTTCATACATTACCTCTCTTGCTACGATAAAAAAGCATTCTTGGTCTTCTCCCGCCCGCAGGGCTAAAATGATAAAAACCAGGGAATCTGACCATGAAAACCACCAAATGTCTCACTGTGCTCGGCCTCGCAGCCGCTGTTTTTTGCCTGTCTGGATGCAACCGCTACCAGGTGACTCTCAACGACCGCACGATCCACACGCCGCCGCAGCTGTTCAGTGATTTCGCCCTGGCCGATACCGGGCTGCAGACCTGCGCCGATCAGACCATCCGCGACCGCAACATTACCCAGCCCGGCGAACTGCAACTGCTCAATTGCAGTGACGGCGACATCGCCAGTCTCGACGGCATCGAAGTCTTCAGCCAGATCAACACCCTCAATCTGGCCAACAACCAGCTCACCACCATCGCGCCGCTGCTCGCCCTGCCCCGCCTGTCGGCGGTCAACCTGGAGGGCAATCCCCGGCTCGACTGCGCCGGCGCCGCGACACTCGCCAAACAGGTCGCTGGCCAGCTCATCCTGCCTGTCCACTGCCGCTGACAGCCCCCGGCGGGCATGGCCCGCAAGGGGACTTTTCAGATACCCCGCCGGGCCGCGGTTTCCCCCTGTAACAAAACCGCACAAGTGTCAGCTTTGTTTCATTTCTACCCACTTCCCCCGGCCCCAAAGTTACCCACAAATTCTGTGGATAACTTTGTGGATTAGTTTCGAAAAACATCCCCGGATAGCGGCAGCCTCTGACTCCACCACAAATTGGCCATTTTTTAACCAAATAAATAAAACATTTAAAATCATGCAGTTACATCAACGAAAGTCAAAAAACAAGGACTTACGACTCTATTCCAAAATAACCCTAAGCATGAAGTTCTAACTTGGGGCATTCGGTCGCCAACAGTGGAAAAGTTTTGGTGAAGAAGCCGACAAACGGTTAAAAATCACTCAGCGAGGCACGAAAAAGGGGCTTGACAAGCCCCTCTTCAAACCGCGCGATCAGCCTCGCGCCGGACACGGCTTCAGTCGAAGCGGATACCCAGGCGCCGGCCCACCAGTTCGTAGGATTCGATGACATTGCCGAGATCCTGGCGGAAACGGTCCTTGTCGAGCTTCTCCCGGGTTTCGCTGTCCCATATCCGGCAGCCGTCGGGACTGAATTCATCGCCAAGCACCACCTGGCCATTGAACACGCCGAACTCCAGCTTGTAGTCGACCAGGATCATGCCGGCGCCGGCAAACAGTTCTTTGAGGATGTCGTTGACCTTGAAGGTCAGCGCCTTCATGGTGTCGACCTCCTCCGGCCGGGCCCAGCCAAAGGAGCGGATGTGGTACTCATTGATCATCGGATCGTGGAGGGCGTCGTTCTTGAGGAACAGCTCGAAGGTCGGTGGATCGAGCTCCAGGCCCTCCTGCACGCCGAGGCGGCGGCAGATGCTGCCGGCGGCCACGTTGCGCACCACGCACTCCACGGGAATCATCTCGAGGCGCTTGACCAGCGCTTCGTCGTCGCCGAGCAGGCGTTCGAAATGCGTGGGGATGCCCGCCGCTTCGAGCTTCTCCATGATGAAGGCGTTGAACTTGTTGTTGACCATCCCCTTGCGATCCAGCTGTTCGACCTTCTGGCCATCGAAGGCCGAGGTGTCATTGCGGAACACGATGACCAGACGATCGGGATCATCGGTGGTAAAAACCGACTTGGCCTTGCCGGCATACAGTTGATTGCGCTTTTCCATTGTGTCTTGAACCCTCATATCATCTAGTCGACCACCCGCCAGTCGAAACCTTCCGACTGGCAAGCATAGTGCACATCGTGCAGTTCCTCCCGGTAGGGAGAGACCGCTTCTTCCACCAGCGCCACGGTATTGTTGTGCTGGCTGATATGGCCGAGCACCACCAGTTGCAGGCAGCGCCTCTCGATCCGCGCCAGCAACTCGGCGCACTGCCGGTTGCTGAGGTGCCCCCAGTCGCCGCCGACCCGGCGCTTCAGCGCCGGGGGATAGGGCCCCCGCGCCAGCATTTCCGGATCGTGGTTGGCTTCGAGCAACAAGCCGTCACAGCCGCTGAAACTCGCCACCACGTGAGGGGTGATGCAGCCGAGATCGGTCAGCACGCCGACCCGCCGCCCGCCCCGGGCAAAGACAAATTGTACCGGCTCCCTGGCATCGTGAGGAACGGCCACCGGCGTCACCGCCAAGCCGCCGACGGCGAAGGCATTGCGGGTATCGATAATCCGCACCTCGGCGGCGCCGTCCGGGTGCAGGGCCCGGGCCGTTCCGGCGGTGAGGATGACGGGAATGCGGTACTTGCGCGCCAGGGGCAGCACGCCCCGCCCGTGGTCGCTGTGCTCGTGGGTCACCAGGATGGCGGCGAGGTCGTTTCCCGTGCGGCCGAGCCTGGCGAGGCGGCGCTCGGTGTCCCGCACCGAGAAGCCACAATCGACCAGCACGCAGGTGTCGCCGCTCTCGACCAGGGTGCCGTTGCCCTTGCTGCCACTGCCCAGGGAAGCGAGGCGAATGGCCATTTACGACAGATTGGCGCGCATGTTCATCAGCAGGCGAATGGCCTCGGCACGCTTGAGACCGGCGCGGTCCTCGTTCACCACCCTGATCTGCACACCGTCCTCGACCTCGGTCAGGAACACCACATAATTGATCTCGAGCACTTTTTCGCCCCGCCCCAGCAGGCGGCGGAAAAAGCCGGGCTTGTCATCGTCTTCCTCGGTGTAGTTGACGTAGAAGGCGCCTTCGGAGCGGTCCTGGTCGATGGTGGTGAAACCGCCTCTCTGCAGGGAATAGGCCACCGACGCCCAGGTCCGATCCATGTCGAGCTTCATCAACAGGTAGGGGTCGGCCACTTTGGGAGTGACGATCTCGACCTTCTCGGCGCCGCCAATGGCCTGGGCCAGCAGCGACACGGTGCCGCTGCTGACGTCACCGGCCAGGGCCTCGCCGAGAATCTGCAGCATGTCCTGTTCGCGCTGGCTGTCCGCCGACTCTTCCGGCCACTGCTGCGGGGCCTCGCCGCCCTGCGGCATCCGATCGTGAAGGATCTTGATCTCGGTACTGTTGAGCTGCACCCCGGGCTGGATGAAGAGGCGGTAGCGGTGGTGGTAGGTGCTGTCGCCCTGGAATTCGAGCCACACGGTATCGAGGATCCCGGCCGCGGCTTCGGCATTGGCGGTGTGGATGCCGCTGCGGTTGAGGATATTGCGCACCCGCGGCCAGACCTCGCTGGGGGATCTGTTGCTGAGAATCCAGCGCTGATCGCCCAGATTCTGGATCTTGACGACTTCTTCGAGGCTGTTCACCGACAGCGTCTGCGGCCTCGGGACCTCGCCGCTTTCGTCCAGCACCGCAGTATCGGCGATGGGCGGAATCGGGTAGAGCTGGCCGAGCTCTTCGTGGTCGAGTTCTTCCGGCACCACCAGTGGCGGCATTTCCTCCGACAGCAGGTAATCCTTGCCGCGATTCCTGAACATCCCGTCCTCGCCGAACATACCGCAGCCCGACAACACCATCGAGGTGATTGTCAGGGTGACGAAAAACTTCACTTTCATTGATCTGTTCACTCCTGGGAAAGGATAACGGGCCGGCACGACTGCGCGGCTATCAGGCGAGCGACACTCCGGCGGCGACCAGCGCATCTCTCACCACGGGATGATACTGGTTGGATAGCGGGGTCAACGGCAGGCGGATGGCGTCGCTGCACAACCCCAGTTGGGCCGCCGCCCATTTCGCCGGAATGGGATTGGATTCGACGAACATCGCCCGATGCAAGGGCAACAGCCGTTCGTGAATCCGCCGGGCGCCGCTGTCGTCGCCCGCCAGGGCAGCGGCGCACAATTGATGCATCGCCGCCGGAACGACATTGGCGGTCACCGAAATATTGCCCTTGCCACCCATCAGCATCAGATCGATGGCGGTCAGGTCATCACCGGAATAGATGGCAAAATCCGCCGGGCAGCCATCGATCAGCTGGCGGGCGCGCGCCATGTCGCCGGTGGCTTCCTTGATGCCGACGATATTGGGCACCGCGGCAAGGCGGATCACGGTTTCGCCCAGCATGTCGCACGCGGTCCGGCCGGGCACGTTGTAAAGCAACTGCGGGATATCCACCGCCTCGGCAATGGCCTTGAAGTGGAGGTACATGCCCTCCTGGGTGGGCTTGTTATAGTACGGCACCACCAGCAGACAGGCGTCGGCACCGAGCTCCGCGGCGCCCCGGGTCAGCTCGATCGCTTCGCTGGTGCTGTTGGCGCCGGTGCCGGCGATGATCGGGATGCGGCCGCCGGCGGCTTCGATGCAGACCCGGACCACCTCGAGGTGGTCGTCGATATCGAGCGTCGCCGACTCGCCGGTGGTGCCCACCGCGACGATGCCATCGGTGCCCTGGGCGATATGCCACTCCACCAGCTTTTTCAGCGCGTCCCAATCCACGGCCAGGGTGCCGGGCACCATTGGAGTAATCATTGCGACGATGCTACCGGTGATCATTCAGGGCTCCGCTTGAAAAAGCGTAATGGTACTGATGTGTCCACCACGGCACAAGCGCGGCCTTGGCCCGGCACTGCCGATAACCGCGGGTATCGGACGGCTCAATCTTCGTCGGCGTCGGCCACCGGCCGACGCCGGGGTTTTTCCCAGGGATAGAGCGACATTTCACCCACCGGGCGGGTCTTGAAGCGGCGGTGCGCCCACAGGTACTGGTCGGGCTGGCGGCGGATGAAA
>Ga0265293_10010592_pt1 | contig 12836 bp, 13 predicted proteins | sample Munlanlewell138R_FD_192505 | JGI IMG/M metagenome (GOLD analysis project Ga0265293, IMG submission 192505) | Leachate microbial communities from a municipal landfill in Southern Ontario, Canada - Leachate well 138R | ecosystem: Engineered > Solid waste > Landfill > Unclassified | place: Canada... | reverse complement strand
TAGCGGTATTCTACTTGATATTTATAGAAATGACCACCTATTTTTTTAATCTCTGTTCTTGGTTCTTTGAATTTTTGAACCCATTCTGGTAAATACATAAGCAACATAATTAGGTTGCTCAAAAGTAGACAAAAAAAGTGATATGACAAGCATGTATACCACTTTTTTTGAAAATAGGCGGGAAATTAGGCGGAGTTAGGGTTTGACACCGAAGATAGCGATGGCTACAGTTTCAAAGCCACACCTTTTTTGAGGTGGTTCTTTGGAGATTGGTCGTGGTTTCGTCGTCGAGAGATGGAGCATCCTGCAACAGGCTTTTTTCTCGAAGCCAATGGGGCAATCGGTTCATACGATATTTACTCTTACGACTACATAGATTATAAGAGTGTTTACACAAAAGAAAAATCTTTGGTTACCGGAGGAATGGGGTTTGCATTTGGTTGGAAATACCTATCGAAAAACAATTGGACAGCTGAGCTTTTTTCGGGTGCAGGACGAAACTTCAATTATGATAAAGATTATGATGAGTCTAAAATCTATTTTCGTATGGGGATTTCTATTGGGAAACGATTTTGATAGGAAGCAGATTGAATCGAATTTATTTATTTAAATAATTTCTGTAGCTGGCGCAGGTCTCCGACCCGTGCCTTTGTATATTAGATTATAGACACAAGTCTGGAGACTTGCGCCAGCGAGAGTGTCAATTTTGTTTTCATACAAATACTATTTACTTACAAAAATATATAGTATGTACGTCATATCAAGATGCGCGAACTTTTTTGCTGTTGTTAACTTACTTCCAACTGTTTATTTAAACCGGATATGCTTCCAGTCCGGCTTTCATCGCTCCCTCAATTGTTCCATCAACATGATGTTCACCCGGGAAAAACCATTCATCAGGATCATAATCTTCAATACTCCATTTATAAATCGCAAAATTCCATTTTTTCAGGTCTCCCGTGTATGTCATTCTTGCAATCGGAGAAGTTCTTCCAAATTCTCTTCTTTTCAGGTAAAAGAAATTTCTTTTGAACTCTGCAAAGTAAAATAAATCTTCCACATAGTCATCAAAATTTGTAATATTAAAATCATTGATGATTTTAATAACCTCTTCTTTAACCTCTTTTGAGATCACCGTTTTTGCCATTTTATCTGTAATTTAGTTCAGTTTTAAGTTTTTCGAAAACATTAAATACAATTGGACAAATTGAATAATTTTCAATAACTCCCCAGAGTCTTGAAATAAACCTCTTTTTATGCAAATGAGGATATGAACTACAATTTTTCGGTCTGTCACTATATATTGTGCATTTTTTCTCTTTCAGGAAAGAGCAAGGAAGATTTCTGAAGTATTGTTCTCCTTCATCAATTTCGATATAATCAACCTTTATTTGTTGCGGACTCAGATTCAATCTGTGTGATAATTTCATGATATCCTGGTCAGTGATACAGGGTTTCAGTTTCATACAACAGTTTCCACAAGTTGTACAATCAACTTGGTTTGAGATTTCAATATTTAGTCGATGTACAATTTTGTCAATCTTATCCAAGTCTTCTCCTTTGAGATATGCCCTGAATTCAAAGTTTTCGTCTTCCCGAAGTTTACCAAGCTCTTCAATCTTTTCAAGGTCAAATTCAATATTTTTGTTAATAGGGTTTTTATATTCTCTTATTTCGTGATTCATCTTACCTTTGTTTATTAGCGGGATTAAATTTATTTTCTATCCATTTGGATGGATTATTGATGATGTATTACGATATGATTTGATATGATGTGTTGTTGCGGATTATGTGATCGTAATAATTCGGTTGCCAAATTTTTATATCGGGTGTTTTACCTGAAATATTCATTTTCTTGATGTTTACATCTGAAATTTTACAGTAATTTTTGGAATAATCATTTTCAGGCGTTGTTTACGATATTGTCTGTTTCATCGATTGTTTGTTGGTGGTTTCGTTGATGTTGTTCTTGTAGAGAAAATACATGAATTTTCTCCACATCGTCACCGTCACCACCGTTATTGTACGGTATTTATTTTTGAATCTATCGACCATTTTTTTGTGATTGTTTTTTATGCATTTCAAATATTTTTATTTCCTCACCCCCAAATACTCATCCAACCCCTTCTTTCTCAATTTACACGCCGGACATTTACCACAACCATCGGCAATGATACCATTGTAACACGTCAGTGTTTCGTTGCGCACCAAATCAAAAACCCCTAACTCATCCGCCAATTCCCATACTTTCGCTTTGTTTCGCCACATAAGGGGAGTATGAATAAGGAAATGTTTGTCCATTGCCAAATTGATGGTTGTGTTTAGCGAATGCATAAAAGTATCTCTGCAATCGGGATATCCACTATAGTCAGCCTCCGATACTCCCGTTACTATATGGCGTATATCTCTTGAAAAAGCCAGAGAAGCCGCAAAAGTAACAAACAGCATGTTTCGCCCCGGCACAAATGTGTTTGGAAAAGAATCAGCAGGATGTTCTTGGTCCATCTCTATTTTGTTATCAGTAAGTGAATTGGGCGAGAGATGCGAAATAATGGTTGCATCCATTACCTCAAAAGGAACGTCTGCTTTTTTAGCAATACGACGAGCGTTTTCTACTTCTTGTGAATGTCGCTGACCATAAGAGAAACATAAAGCAGTTACATTTTTAAATTGTTCTTTTGCCCAGAAAAGGCATGTAGTTGAATCTTGACCGCCCGAGAACAGCACAAGAGCATTTTCATTTATATAGTTATTCATCTTAATATAATTCTTTAATTATTCATAGTTGAACCGAATGCATTCACGAATGCAAATTTACATAAAAAAGAGGAGATTTAAGTAATCACAATGATAAACGTGTGCGAAAAAACAGATTGAATGTATTGCAATTTTTTTTTAGTATTGCCACCAGTTCACTGATAATTTGCAACTGAAAGCTACACTATTACTAACAGATTCATTATTATTAACTTTTTTCCTCGTAGCTTTTGATTGGTTTTTATGTTACTTTACGCCGTTAAATAATAAAAATATGACGTTTATAGATTTAGCGCACAATTTTTTAAAAGGAACTTTAACACTTACTTATTTACTATCAATACAATGAATTTAATAAACAGATATAGCAAGCCTCAATTGTTTTCTTTGGTGGCTCTAAGAGTTGTTATTGGCTGGTACTTTCTTTACGAAGGTCTGGCAAAATTATTTTCTCCCAATTGGACATCTTACGGATATTTAATGGATTCAGCAGGAATTTTTGCTCCTTTTTTTAAAGAGTTGGGTCTCAGTGGAACAATGATTCAAATTGCCGATAACATCAATATTTATGGATTAATTGCTATCGGATTATGTTTAATTTTGGGTTCGTTCACTAAAATTGCTTCCCTTTTAGCGCTTGCTTTTTTATCGATGTATTACCTCTCACATCCTCCACTTATTGGCGCACAATACATTTTGCGTCCGGAAGGATCGTACTTATGGGTTGATAAAAATGCAGTAATATTTTTTGCAATCGTTGTTTTATTATTTTTTCCTACTTCACGATTGATAGGATTAGATAGATACATATATAAATTGAAAGAAAGGAATTAAAGAGATATGTCAGACGATATAAACAATAGAAAAGATACTGCTCCCGATAACGAAAAAAACAGACCCGTTAAGAAGCATTCTGAAAGTAGGAGAGATGCACTTAAAACATTAGCTACACTTCCTGTTTTGGGTGCTATGGGGTATGGTGTCTACAAAAAGAAAAAAAACGAAGAGAATCATCGAATTGCTTCTCAATTATTTCATTTCGACGAAAAACAGACTATACTCCCTGTTCAACCCGAAGGAGAACAAATTCGATTGGGAATTATTGGTTTTGGCATACGTGGATCTCAATTGCTGCAAGCAATTGGTTTTGCAACGCCTACATACGTAGAAGATTTAAAAGAAACCAGTCGTAAGAACCCAAGCAATACGCGCTATCAAGATTTTCTGGATCAAGATAGTGTGAATGTTGTAATTAATGGTGTGTGCGATATATTCGAAACGTATGCAAAAAATGCATCTGCAGCCGGTGCTAATATAAATAGAGAAGGATTGAATGGAAAATATGGAAAAGCACCAAAAATTTACAAACATTACAAAGAACTTTTAGCCGCACCGGATATTGATGCAGTTATTATAGCAACACCCGATCATTGGCACGGAACTATGATTATGGATGCCGCCAAAGCAGGAAAACATATTTATGCCGAAAAACCGCTTACATGGACTGTGCCCGAAACTTATTTGGTAAAAGAAGCTATTGAAAACAGCAATATTGTTTTTCAGTTAGGTCATCAGGGACGACAAATCGAAATATACAAACGCGCTCGCGATATAATAGAAAAAGGGCAAATTGGAAAAGTTTCGTTAATTGAAACCAGTACAAACCGAAACGACCCGAACGGTGCCTGGGTATATCCAATTCATGAAGATGCAAATCCTTCCACCATTGATTGGGCACAATTTGAAGGACCAGAAGAGAGAGTAAAAGAATACATGGATTATATGAACGATCATGGATTGGAAAAATACATCGGTCCCGAGTCACGCGATAAATTTAGTTTGGAAAGATTTTTTCGTTGGCGTTGTTGGTGGGATTACAGCACCGGTCTTAGTGGCGATTTGCTCACGCATGAGTACGATGCTATGAATCAAATATTTGATTTGGGTATACCTACTTCAGCTACTTCCTCCGGGGGCGTATATTTTTTTAAAGATGGTCGAACAGTTCCCGATGTTTTACAAACCACGTTTGAATTTGCCGACAAAGATTTAACCATGTTATATACGGCTACGCAGGCAAATCAATATAATCGCTCACGAAAAATTATGGGACATGATGCCACCATGGAATTAGGAAGTGCTCTTACCATAACAATTGATGGAGCATCTACTCAATATAAAGATAAAATAGATAGTGGCATTATTAAACCCGGTGAACCTTTCTATCGGTATATACCGGGTAGGAGTGTAGATGCGCTCACGTCTGCCACCGAAATGTATTTTGCAGAACGCGGATTGCTCTTTTCATACGTGAAAGGCAAACGGTATAACACAACCTTTCTTCACATCAGAGAATGGTTGGAATGTATACGTCAGGGAGTGCAACCCTCGTGCGGTATCAAGGAAAGTTTCGAAGAAGCAATAACTGCTCATATGGGAACGCGTGCTTACCTTGAAGGAAAAACCAAATATTGGGACAAAGAAAAGAAAGAAATTGTTTGATAATACAGATATTTTGTATAAATTTGAATGATTTTGCAACTTATATACTTTTAATCTAAAAATAATTAAGCTTATGTCATCTAAAATTTCGAGAAGAAGATTTCTACAAACAGGAGCCACGGCTGCTGTTGGTTTAACCGTAGTACCATCAAGTGTACTTGGTAAAAGTTTCGGACACACCGCCCCGAGTGATAAATTAAACATTGCCGGAGTTGGTGTCGGTGGAATGGGTTTTGCTAATCTTAAAAACTTAGAAAGCGAAAACATTGTCGGTCTTGCCGATGTGGATTGGAAATACAGCCAACGTGTATTCGATTATTTTCCCAAGGCTAAGAAATACTATGATTATAGAAAAATGTATGATGAATTGGGCAAATCAATCGATGCCGTGGTTGTAGCTACATCTGATCATACACATGCTCTTATTACAGCAGATGCCATTACTATGGGCAAACATGTGTATGTTCAAAAACCTTTGACTCATACTGTTTACGAATCGCGCTTATTAACCAAATTGGCAGACAAATACAAAGTTGCGACCCAAATGGGTAATCAAGGTGCTTCTGGTGAAGGTGTACGTCAGGTTATTGATTGGATTTGGAATGGTGAGATTGGTGAGGTTACTAAAGTTGAAACTTTTACCGATAGACCCATTTGGCCACAAGGGCTTCCTCGTCCTGCGGTTACCGATCGTATTCCAAAAACTTTAGATTGGGATCTGTTTGTTGGACCAGCACCTATGCGTCCGTTCAATCATATTTATACACCATGGAACTGGCGTGGATGGTGGGATTTTGGTACAGGTGCTTTAGGCGATATGGCTTGTCATATTCTTCATCCTGTTTTCAAAGGACTGAACTTGGGATATCCTACTCAAATTCAAGCCACATCTACCATGTTATTAACCGATAGTGCTCCTAATGCAGAGTTTGTGAAATATACATTTCCGGCGCGCGACAACATGAAAAAAGTAGCTATGCCCGAAGTGGAAGTTACTTGGTACGATGGCGGTTTGCAACCATCAAGACCCGAGGGAGTTCCAAACGGAGTGAACTTGAACGATGCAGGTGGCGGTGTTATTTTTTATGGAACAAAAGATATCCTTATTTGTGGATGTTACGGAAAAGATCCATGGTTAGTTTCCGGTCGTAAACCAAACTCTCCAAAAACTCAACGAGAAGTAACTTTATCTCATGAAATGGATTGGGTACGTGCTTCTAAAGAAAGTCCTGAAAATAGAGTTGAAACTTCATCACCCTTCAAAGAAGCAGGTCCATTCAATGAAATGGTTGTTTTGGGAGTTCTTGGTGTAAGATTACAAAAATTGAATCAGATTTTGGATTGGGATGGAGATAAAATGGAATTCACTAACATTCCGTCTGATGCAAAAATTAGTGCAATCATTGAAGATGGTTTCAAAATAACCGATGGACATCCAACTTTCGATAAGAAAATGAGTCAACCCGTAAATGCTCAAGAAATGGCTAAAGAGATGATTAAACACAATTATCGTGGTGATTGGAAATTACCTTCAATGCCATAAAAAGAGATCGATTATTCAGTTTGAAGTGATTCCCTTTGTGGGGTCACTTCATTCTCATTTTTAAGAAATAGTTTAATATTAAAAAAGGAAAATTTATGAAAAAAGTATTTTTAATTTCGAGTCTTGTAGTGATGAGTATGATTATCTCATCATGTACAAACACAAAAAAACAAACAGACGAAACTGCAGAAACAGACACAATGGAAATGACAAATGACGAATGGATTAGCTTGTTCGACGGTGAAACTTTTGACGGATGGCGCGGTTATGGCCGTGATGACATGCCATCAGCATGGACAATTGAAGATGGAGCCATAAAAATTAACGGATCGGGACGAGGTGAAGCCGGTGCAAAAGATGGTGGTGATATTATTTACGATCGTAAATTTAAAAACTTTGAGCTCACATTCGAGTGGAAAGTTGCCAAAGGTGCCAATAGTGGTGTTTTCTATCTTGCTCAGGAAATTGAAGGCGAACCTATCTGGAAATCTGCTCCTGAATATCAAATTTTGGACAATGCCAATCATCCGGATGCAAAATTAGGAAAAGACAACAACCGCCAGTCAGCATCGCTTTACGATTTAATCCCAGCTGTTCCACAAAACTCAAAACCATTTGGTGAATGGAACACAGGTGGAGTTATGGTTTATCAAGGAACGGTTGTGCATTCACAAAATGGTGAAAACGTGTTAGAATATCATTTGTGGACACCCGATTGGGAACAATTGGTTGAAGGTAGTAAATTTAAAGGTTGGGAAAACTTCATCAATGCAGGAGGAGAAAATCAAGAAGGATATATTGGTTTGCAAGATCATGGAGATGATGTATGGTTCCGCAATATTAAAGTTAAAATTTTAGACTAATTTAAATCAAACGATAAACATGAAAAAAATATCACTATTTACGTGGATTCTGGGTTCGGTACTACTTTTATCAAGTTGTACTCAATCTAAGGAAAATAAAGAAGCCGAAGTTGACAAAGTCAGCAAGAATATATCTATCCAATTATATTCTGTGAGAGAAGATATACAGCGCGACTTCAAAGGAACAATTGCAAAAGTTGCCGAGGCTGGATATAAAGGTGTTGAGGCTGCTAACTACAATGATGGAAAGTTCTACGGATTAACCCCCGAAGAATTCAAAAATGAAATAGAAGCAGTAGGTATGGAGGTAATCTCTTCACATACCGGTCGACCATTAGAAGAAAAAATTGCAGATACCAATTGGGACGAAGTATGGGCATGGTGGGACACCGCTATTGATGCTCATAAAAGAGCGGATATGAAATATATTGTTGCTCCCTGGATGCCTACTCCTACAACGTTGAGTGATTTGAAAGAATATTGTGACTATTACAATCAAATTGGCGAAAAATGTAATGCTGCCGGAATGAAATTTGGTTATCACAACCATGCTTTTGAATACGAAGAAATTGATGGAGAAATAATGTACGATTATATGCTTGAAAATACAGATCCTGACAAAGTGTTCTTTGAAATGGATGTGTATTGGACTACTCAAGGAGGATATAATCCCATTGACTATTTCAACAAATACCCGAATCGTTTTAAACTTCTTCATATAAAAGATGAAAAAGAGTTGGGTGGAGACGATAGTGTTATGGATATGGATAACTTATTTCAGAATATCGATAAATCAGGTGTAGAGCATATTATCGTTGAAGTTGAACATTACAATTTTGAACCACTTGAAAGTATCAAGATGAGTATCGATTATCTTCTCAATAATGAAAATGTAAAAGCCGATTATTCAAAATAATAATAACTGCATAATTAAAAAAAATCCTTCGATAAAAGTCGGAGGATTTTTTTATTTTGGAATGAGTGGTCAATGATCAGTGTGGTAGACATACAGAAAGCGATGATAATTTGTGATTAATCAAGAAACACAAAAAAACAATTTCTCTCCCAATTCATGGCACAAAAAAAGACGCAAAATCTGCGTCTCTAAAGCTTTCTCCTTTTAATCTGGAGCTGGTGGAGAATATCGGAGTCGAACCGATTACCTTTTGACTGCCAGTCAAACGCTCTAGCCAAATGAGCTAATCCCCCTTTTTTATTATTCTTCGGCAAAGATAGAAAAAAATGTTTATATTTGCAATCATATTACTCCACTTTAGGGTTTGTAATGAAATAAGCTTATTGTTTGAAACGAAGCAATTTTATTCGTTAACGACTTGAGAATTCTGCGAATAGCGGGCTATTTTAATGAATTTTCAAGGAAGTTAAAGGAAAAAAGTGCAAGTTTAAAGTGTCAAGTTATTTCGGCACAATCCCTTAATACAAATATTATTGAACTATGGTTACCCTAAACACAACATTTCACGTTGATGAGGAAGTTCATCTTAATTTCTTAGCATATTTGAAACAAACATATATTTCGGAAGCTAAAACTGAGAAACTAATGAGTAATGCACGCTTATGTAAAGTGCATTCTCATACAGCGGAAAAAGGACATTCATACTCCGTACAATTTACATTTAACAATTTGGATGATTTAGAGAGCTGGGACAAAACTACCGGAAAAAAACTTAATGAAGAACTTCTACAACATTTTACCGATAAAATTTCCGGTTTTTCTACATTATTGGAAGAAATTGAACTGTAAATGCAAAAAGAGCGCATAATTATGGGAATTGATCCCGGAACTCAGACAATGGGTTACGGTATATTAAAAATTATAGACAACAAGCCCCAAATGGAGGCAATGGGTGTATTACAATTAAACAAATTCGAAAATCACTATATTCGGTTAGCCCGAATATATGAGCGCACCATTACTTTGATTGAACAATACCTGCCGGATGAATTGGCTATAGAAGCACCTTTTTATGGAAAAAATGTTCAAAGCATGTTGAAGCTGGGACGAGCTCAAGGAGTGGCAATGGCTGCGGCTATTTCGCGCGATATCCCAATTAATGAATATGCACCCTTAAAAATAAAAATGTCAATAACCGGAAATGGGCGTGCAGCTAAAGAGCAAGTTGCCTATATGTTGCAAAAAATATTGAAAATACCCGACGAAAACATGCTGCACCAGTTAGATGCATCCGACGGTCTTGCAGCTGCACTTTGTCACTTTTACCAATCCGGTATTGAGTCTACAGGAACCAAATATAAAAATTGGAAAGATTTTGCCAACAAAAATCCCAATAAAATATCGAAATAAGTGCTGTTTTTCATTTTTTAGAGAATTTCTCCTGAAAATAGATGTTATTTTATTTCTTTTTTGATTGATGTTTTTTAACTTTGCTATATGGATGAAATTGCTTTACATATCGATTTTCTGTTACACACTCACGATTGCATAATAGTGCCGGGTCTGGGTGGATTTGTTGTAAACACAACAGATATTGAACGAAATGGTTTGTGGGGGATTAACTCCCCAACATGTGAATTGATTTTTAACAGCAAATTAACATACAACGATGGTTTGCTGGCGGAATCTCTTATGAAAACAAATGATATCTCTTTTGATATAGCTATTAAAAGAATTGATTCAGCCTGCAATGAATTGAAGGATACATTGCAGAAGCAAGAAGAGGTGATATGGAACAATTTGGGAACATTTAGATTAAACAATGAAAAGGAACCGTTCTTTTTACCCAACAAATCTTACATTAGACCTAATTTTTTTGGATTAACCCATGCACGACTAAAACCTTTATCCATACTTTCTACGAAAGCCAACAATAATGAAAATGCGATTCCTGTAAAAACTTTTCTTCGATATATTTCCAGTGCAATTGCAGTTGCACTGTTGTTCTTTTTTATTGCTGTTTCGTACAATAATTTCGGACCTAAAAGTCAACAAGCAGAAATAGTTTCTAAAACATTGATTTTTAACAAAAGTAAATCAGTAAGCGAAACTACTAAGGCAAATGGATTAACTGAAACACACAATCCGATTGCGAATAGGGTAGTATCGAAAACAGAATCTGCCAATTCGCTAACATCAACAAATACTGAAACTACACTGAATCAATCAAAATCATCCATTAACTATTATATTGTTGTGGGAGTGTATGAAGTGAGAGATGTAGCAGAAAAAATGTTGAATGACTTAAAAAATCAGGGATTCAATGCCGCCTCCATTCTCAAACGACCCGGAAGATTGGATGTTTACTCCGCATCTTTTACCGATAAGAGGGAAGCACAAAGTTTCCTGAAAAAATTTCATGCTGATTATCCAAAATATTACGATGCATGGTTATTAAAGCGTTAAGCTTTTTATTGTTAATTTTATTTCAATAATCGACAAATAATTACTCAAACCCATTTCAATTTTAAATTCAAATTATATGAAAAAAAACTTGTTTTTTATTTTAGGACTTTTTGTTTTAATTGCCTGTACAGGTAAAACAGAGCAAGAAGAAAAGGAGACTCTATCAGGCTTGAAAAAAAGTAACTTCGAAACAGAAATAAACGGAAAACAAACGCATCTTTTTGTATTGAAAAATGCATCGGGTATGGAAGTTACCATTACCAATTATGGTGGAAGAATTGTATCGGTGATGGTTCCCGATAAAAATGGAGAGATGCAAGATGTGGTTTTAGGATTCGATTCTATTGACGATTACGTGAATATTGATAATAACTTTGGAGCTACCATTGGACGATATGGAAATAGAATAGGAGAGGGCAAATTTGAAGTGGATGGAGTAGAGTATGAACTTCCTCAAAACAATTTTGGACATACATTACACGGAGGAGTTAATGGATTCGATAAACAAGTTTTTGATGCAGTTCAAGTGGATGATCAAACCGTTGAGATGACGTATATATCGAAAGATGGAGAAGAGGGATTCCCCGGAAATTTAACAACAAAGGTTACCATGACTCTGACGGATGACAATGCAATTGATATTCAATACGAAGCCGAAACCGATAAAGAGACAGTGGTTAACTTAACCAATCATTCTTATTTCAACCTTAGCGGAGATCCAAAAAACACAATTCTGGACCACCTTTTGACAATTAACGCAGATAGCTTTACACCGGTTGACTCCACTTTTATGACAACGGGCGAAATTGCAACTGTAGAAGGAACTGACATGGATTTTAGAACACCTACTTTGGTTGGGGAACGTATTAACAATTACGATTACGATCAATTGAAAAATGGTGATGGCTACGACCACAATTGGGTGTTAAACAGTGTAGAAGATATTTCGATACCTGCTGCAAGCGTATACTATCCAGGAACTGGAATTGAACTAACGGTTTACACCATTGAGCCGGGAATACAAATATATACCGGAAACTTTCTGGATGGATCTGTTACAGGTAAAAAAGGAATTGAGTATGCAAAAAGAACAGCCATTTGTTTGGAAACACAAAAATATCCGGATTCTCCCAACAAACCCGATTGGCCATCTCCGTATTTGAAACCGGACGAAAAATATACCAGTAGGTGTATTTATAAATTCTTGGTTAAATAAAATAGAGGTGTGTGTTATGGGGTTTGCGGTATGTGAGGCGTTGACATTTGGAGTGACGCAATCTTTGCGTTTCCATAGTTTAATCTTCAGTTACTAAATGATTCTTTGTGCAAACGCTGAGATGTTGCACTGCAACATCTGATGGATTCTCAGTATAAGAATTAAAAAATAATTTGCACCCGCATATAACGCTCAATAAACTTATCTTATCTGACATTGCGGTTCCAAAACCGCATTGTCCATTTAATTATCTGGCTGGCGCAGGTCTCAGACCTGTGCCTTAGAAGTCATTAGGAAACATGCACAATGCGGGCTTGAGCCGCGCAATGTACTTTTTGTTGAACCTAATAATTACTCATACGTTTGACGTAAATGCTTAACTGTAACCGCAGTCTTATCCGATTCTTTTAATTCAGGTGATGTAATGGTAACCACTTTCGTCTCTCCCGGCAGAAGATCAAAAAAGTTATTACTGAACTTTGCTCCCAAAATGGGAATTTCCACAAAAACATCTTTTGCCAAATTTTTGCTCGATAGAGTTATGGTGTACTCTCCATCTGCATAAGAGACTTT
>Ga0265293_10010591_pt1 | contig 12836 bp, 12 predicted proteins | sample Munlanlewell138R_FD_192505 | JGI IMG/M metagenome (GOLD analysis project Ga0265293, IMG submission 192505) | Leachate microbial communities from a municipal landfill in Southern Ontario, Canada - Leachate well 138R | ecosystem: Engineered > Solid waste > Landfill > Unclassified | place: Canada... | reverse complement strand
ATTTTTTCCTGTTATCTCTTTAATCCATTGTTGCGTGATTTGAGAGCGAAGTCCTCCTCTAAAACAATAAACAAGGCTATCAGGATACCTTTTTAGATGATCCGTCCAAGCATTAACCCGAGCCTCTTTTATCTCTCCGCATACCAATTGGTGACCTAATCTTACTGCTTCTTCACTTCCCTTTTTCTTATAACATATTCCAACTAAATGTCTTTCTTCATCATTCATCAGCGGCAAATTAACCGTATTTTTAAAAGTCCCTTTATTAAATTCAAGGGGTGCTCTTACGTCAATTAGAGGCATTTCGTCTATCACAATCTTTTCAAAATCATTCCAAGTTAATTTTTCCATCATACCACCTTGATGAATTTACCAAAGGCCTCGCAAGTTTCCCCAATAGGTTTCAGGGACAGTCCGGCAGCAGCAGTTATCTCTAAAAATTCCGGAATACCTTCTTTTTTAACAATCACAAGAAGCCCACCGGAGGTTTGAGCATCACATAAAATATCTCTTTGCTCTTCTGTTAATCCCTCAATAGTGTCTCCATAACTCAAGAAGTTATTGCGGGTTCCACCAGGTACGCAGTCCATCGCAAGGTATTTCTTGGTATGGGGCAGCAAAGGAATCTTATCAAATTCAACAATAGCTGAGATGCCACTGGCTTTACAGACCTCCCCCAAATGTCCCAATAATCCAAATCCTGTAATGTCCGTCAATCCGACAACACTGTCTAGGCCCGAAATCTCAGCACCAATTTTATTTAAAGTTGTCATCGCCTCAATGGCAGGCTCTATATGACCAGGCTCAATCTTTTTCCTTTTTTGAGCAGTCGTCAAGATACCAATACCTAGTGGCTTCGTAATAAAAATAGCACACCCGGGAATGGCTTGATTGTTTTGTTTTAATCGGTTATTATCTACAATGCCTGTCACAGCCAGTCCAAAGATAGGCTCCGGAGAATCAATAGAATGTCCTCCTGCAAGCGGGATACCTGCTTCATCGCAGATTGAACGCCCACCTTCAATAACCCTTCCCGCAATCTCCGGATCAAGCAGATTAATGGGCCATCCTAGTATAGATATAGCCATAAGCGGTGTGCCCCCCATGGCATAAATATCACTTATGGCATTGGTAGCCGCAATTTTGCCAAAGGTAAAGGGATCGTCAACTATCGGCATGAAAAAATCTGTTGTGCTTAAAATAGAGGTTCCATTTCCCAAATCATAAGCCGCCGCATCATCTTTATTGTCATACCCCACTAAAAGGTTAGGGTAATTCTTTTTATCTCCCGCCTTATTTAATATAAGATCCAATGTAGATGGGGCAATTTTGCATCCACAACCTGCTCCATGACTATATTCTGTTAATTTTATCTCTTGCATAAAAATATTTCCTCTCTTTTTCAGTATCAAGTCTGCTCATTAATTTTAACATATTTTTTTTAAAAATAACATTGACAATAGAATAAATAAGGATATAATAACAAGTAATTAAAAATAGAAACTGTTGCAGTAGAAATCTACAAAACGAAAATTTGTGATTTCTATGCATAAGTTCGCTAACAATTTGTTTCACAAATTGGGCGAGCTGATAAATTGAGAAGAGTACATGCTTTTCGACAATTTTAAACAAATAATGATTCATTGTTTGTTATCCAGAGAGTTGCAGATGGTGGAATGCAATAATTGTCTTTGTATGGAATGGCCTCATGAAGGTGGTAGGAACGACTTCAAGTCTAGTAATGACCAACGGGATTCCCACTCGTTACGAAGGGATGCGTATGATTGTACGTCATAGAGTGGATGCTTTCGCATCAATTTAGGTGGTACCGCAGAAGTTTAGCTTTTGTCCTATAGATAGGATAAAAGCTTTTTTTATTATAAAAATTATATTTAATAGGAGGAATTATTCATGAAAAGAAAATTCAAAATTGTTTCATTCATCATCGTTATGGCCTTATTTGTCAGCTTAATCTCAGGATGCAGCGATAAAGAAATTCCTGTTATCGGTATTTCTCAATATGGCGAACATGCTTCCCTAGATAACTGCAGGGAAGGCTTCCTACAAGGTCTCATGGATTCCGGTTTAGAGGAAGGGAAAGACTTTAATTTAGATTATCAAAATGCAGGCTTTGATGATGCAATCAATACCCAAATAGCTCAAAGTTTTTCTGCTAATAACGTGGACTTGATGGTTGGTATTGCCACCCCATCAGCTACCGCCCTTTATGCAGCCGCTGAGGATAAGAATATTCCGGTAGTTTTTACAGCTATTACAGATCCGGTGGAAGCTAAGCTGGATCAAGGCAATGTGACAGGAACAAGTGATAAGCTTCCCGTTAGCGCCCAATTAGAACTTATCCGCACTTTGCAGCCTGAAGCCACTACCATAGGTATTCTCTATACTACCAGTGAGCCAAACTCTATCTCAGCCATTGCAGAGTATCAAGAAAAAGCCCCTGCATACGGCTTCTCTATTGAAGCCATTGGCATTACCATGCAATCCGAGGTGACTCTTGCATTGGATACTCTCATTGCCAAAAATGTTGACTGCTTCTCTAATTTAACAGATAATAATGTAGTAGGTGTTTTACCTTCTATCTTAGAAAAAACAACGGATGCGGGTATACCGGTTTATGGAAGCGAAGTTGAACAGGTTAAAAAAGGATGTGTCGCTTCTGCAGGCATTGACTACTATCAACTGGGCATCAGTACAGGGAAGATAGCAGCTCAAATTATTAAAGGAGAGGCTACTGCCGAAGAAATACCTTATGAAACCATACAGGAATACCATGTATATGTTAATTCTGAAGCACTTAACGAGATGAACTTAGAGCTTCCTGAGTCTATTTCAAACAATGCAATAGAAGTTCATAATATTTAGAACAAGTAGGAGAAATGCAATGAATAACTATCTTGATTTATTTACCAGCACGGTCACTCAAGGTTTGATATACGGTTTAATTGCATTCGGCGTCTATATCACTTACAAGATATTAGACTTCCCGGATTTAACGGTGGATGGCAGCTTCCCTTTAGGAGCTGCCATAACCGCAGTTCTGCTGACCCATCATGTTCATCCCTATTTGACATTATTAATTGCCATTCTTGTTGGAGCCATTGCCGGCTTCATTACCGGCGTCCTTCATGTTAAATTGCACATTCGGGATTTATTGGCCGGTATCATCACGATGACTGCCTTGTTCTCCATCAACCTTCAAATAGCAGGTTCTAATCTCGTTGTGACCCGAAGTATTCACACTATCTTTACTTCAGGTTTTTTGAGTGATGTTCCTCTTATTTATCGGAAATTAATTATCTCTTTGATTCTTGTTCTTGCCATAAAATTCATACTGGATGCTTACTTTAAAACAAAAAGTGGACTACTCTTGAGAGCTGTAGGAGATAATAGTTTGGTAGTGACGACGCTAGCTAAAGATAAAGGCACAGTGAAGATTATCGGCCTTACAATTTCAAATGCTTTGGTCGCCTTATCCGGCGCTATTGTCTGCCATGAACAACGGTCCTTCTCAAGCACCATGGGAACCGGTCAAATGGTTTTTGCCCTAGCCGCTGTTATTATGGGGACAACCCTCTTCAGAAGACTCGGTTTTGTCAAAGGAACTACTGCGGCCTTAGTTGGCAGTATTGTCTATAAAGCGGCCATTCAAGTTGCCATTAACCTGGGTTTACCTGCAAATTTATTAAAACTCATGACTTCCATTCTTTTCGTTATCATACTGGTCTATGGTAATTTCCAAAGGAAAGAGGTGAAAAACAATGCTTGAACTCAAAAATATTACAAAAATATATAACCCGGGTACCATTACAGAAATGTGTCTCTTTGACAATTTTAACCTGAAGGTATCCGATGGAGAATTTTTATCTATTGTAGGAAGCAATGGAAGCGGTAAAACTTCCTTGTTAAATATTATCTGTGGCAATATAGCTATTGAATCCGGTGAAGTTTTAATTAATCAAGAGAATGTCAATAAACTAAGTGACTTCCAACGCTACAAGAAAATAGGCCGAGTTTACCAAAATCCAGCTATGGGAACCTGTCCAAGTCTTACCTTACTAGAAAACATGTCTCTTGCCGATAATAAAGGAAAGATTTTTGGTCTTAGTCGCGCTATAAACAAAGCTCGCATAGACTACTATCGAGATCAATTAGCTACTCTAGGATTAGGCTTGGAGGATAAATTAAATGTTAAGCTTTCCAACCTCTCAGGTGGTCAACGTCAGGCTGTTGCCTTGATTATGTCCACATTGACACCCATTGAATTTCTTATTCTTGATGAGCACACGGCAGCTCTGGATCCTAAAACTGCTGAAACCATTATGGTATTAACCGATAAAATCGTGAAAGAAAAACAATTAACAGCAATCATGGTCACACATAATCTTCGCTATGCTGCAAATTATGGTAATCGTTTAATCATGATGAACAAAGGTGATATTGTATTAGAGCGTTCCGGAGAACAAAAGATCGCTACTTCTGTTGATGACATCCTGCATGTTTTCACAGAAATTAGTATTGAGTGCGGCAATTAATCCCTTTTTCTTTTCAGGAGTTGTTTAACTTGAGCCTCTAGCACAAGAGTACCATCTTGGTTGCTTACAGTGAGTTGGATCTTTAAGACACCTTGTCTGCTTTTCGATGAGGAAATCATATCTAATATTTCTACTTCACCTGTTAATACGTCATTGGGGTAAACAGGAGCGGTCCAACGAAGGGAATCCATGCTTAACCCTGCGATGACTTCTGTTCCTGTTTTGTTCAATCGAGTCCACTGACCCCATACGAGGCATAAAGTGTGAAAACCCGAAGCTATAATGCCCTTGAACATACTTTCCTCAGCAGCTTCTTTATCAAGATGGAGATACAGCGTATCATACTTGGATGCAAACTCCTCTATTTCTTCTAAGGATACACTCACAGGATTCAAGTCAAACTTCTGCCCTATTTCAAATTCTTCAAAATACATAAATGGATACCTCCCCAATTTTAAGTTATTTTTTATAATAGCATAATTCAACTCATAATTATAGGGCTGCCCATAAGAATTCATAAATCCCCCATGGCGCAGCCCCTTAAAGTAAATTTAAATTAAGATTAATTGATGGCTATAGGCTATAAACCCATCTTTTCTCTTTTACTCAAAATATGAGCTTCAATATCTTTGGCAACTTGAACGGGATCATCGCCTAGCGCTACCTTCCCGCCTGTTAGCCCTTCCACATCTTCTGTAAGAAGTTTTACAAGATTAGGAGCCCCTGTAATAAATGGTGTCGGTGACAAATGGGTATAGGCCCCATAAGCTACAGTAAACAACCCATCAATGGTTGCCTTTTGTTCCATCCATTCCGGTGCAGTGACAGCAATCGGCAGATCGGATATATCTGCATCGAGATGATCTGCCAAAGCAGTAACAAGCATAGATATTCTTCCCGTATCTGTGCAGGTCCCAAAGCTTAGAACAGGAGGAATGCCTAAGGCTTTACATACTCCTTTTAGTCCGTCCCCTGCTAACTCTATGGCATCTAAATTACACATTCCTGCCACTTCCAGTCCATGATTACCACAACCACCTGCTACAACTAATATATCCTTTTTGATGAACTCTTTCGTAAGATTCACCGTGTTCCAATCTTGTGGACCATTTCTCAAAGTAGAACAGCTTGCCAAAGCCACGATGCCTTTTATCTGTCCCTTTGCTAGGACATCCACCAAGACATTCAAGTCATTACCAATTGCTTTTAAAACAGCCTCCGTAGAAAAACCTGCAATGGCTTTTGTCTTATGATGGGGAACCATAGGTTTAATAACCCCGTGTCTCTTTTGGAAGTTATCAATAGCAATATTAATGCAACTTTCTGCCATTTCATCCACTTTAGAAGGATAATAAGGCATCTCGTGCTCTGTTCCCGGCACACCGATAATCGTACTTACACTCACAAGAGCAAATTGATATTTTTCAGCATATTGATCCATAGCAGGAGGGGAACAATTTTCTTCGATAACCAAGGCATCCACAGTACCTGTTGCCAAGAAAGGTTCAATCGCCAACCAATTTCCCATGAGCCCCACAAAAACATCGTCTACTTCAAATCTTTGTAACAACTCTTGTCCGGTCTCTATGGAACCGACAATGCGAATACCCTTTGCTCCTGCTTTTTTTGCCCGCTCTTGATAATCTTGTTTTCTAGCTTTTTGTAAGGCTGCTACGCCAACCCAGGGTTGATGTCCATTAAAAACAATATTGACGTAATCAGGATCCATAATTCCCATATCCACATCCACTTCATGGGGCATAGGTGTTCCAAAGAGGATATCCTGAGTCATTTCTAAACCGATTTGTGCAGTGTAAATGGTAGATATACCTAACCGCAGTGCTTTCTTAGCCAAGGAAATATAATCACCATCAACATTTGTCAAGCAGCTGGCAATACAATTCTCCACCTCGTGTTGCACTCCTGAAGGGTACAGATTCAATTCTTGCCATAAGGATTTTCTCTTTTTGGGGGCAAAAGCCTCCATCATCATGCTTTTCTGGTCAGGGTTAATCTTCATCTCTTTATCTAAGAGTTCCGCCAATTGTATTGCTAATTGATTCACATCCTGTTTTGTATCGATGCCTACTTTTTCACACATCCATTTTAACTTATCGGTATCCGTAATTTTAAAAGGTGTTTTCCCTTCTCCCGTAGCCTTGAGTGTTCTAAAAGCTTCAAAAGCATGATGTCCATAGGTTGCTGCTCCCATAATGTTCCTCATGAGCAAACTCCTCATGGCCATGGCATCAGCATCTATACCGCAGACACCCTTGTCTGCACCTGCCTTGTCACTTATTCTGCATGGTCCATGGGTGCAAAGTTGGCAGCTGAGTCCTTGAAGGCAAAATTTACAGCGAATTTTCTCTTGGGCCTCCCATCTTGAAAATACGCTTGAAAGACCATCCTCCTTTATTCTTTTCAGCATTTCTTCTACGGAATCATGGTAGCTTACACGACCTTCTGTTCTCTCTAAAATAGTATCTGTCATCATCCTATTCTCCTTTTTCAATGGTTTCCAAAAATCCACATTTTGAATAGTATGACCAGAATCATCCATTTCAATGCTAAGAATTGTACCCTAGGTACCACAAAATGTCCGGTAGGGCACTGATGATGATGGGGGAGTAGCGCAGTATTCAGCTTCCACATTCCTGTGATCATAAGGCCTTGAAAGAACCTCTATCAGCTTTTCGAATAAATGATAATCTCCCTTTTCCGCCCCTCCTAGTGCTTCCTCTACCAGGTGATTTCGAGGTATCACAGCAGGATTAGAATGCATCATCAACTCTATTGATGCATCTCTTGATTCCTTTTGTCGTCTTAACCTTTCTTGCCATCGTTTATGCCATTCTGTGAATTCTACAGCCTTCAATAAGTCCATATCCTCCGGCCTATTTTGTGTCAATACTCTGAAAGTATTGGTATAGTCAGCCTCATGCTGATCCATGATGGCTAGAAGATCTTTAGCAAGTAACAGATCCTCATCCTCCTCGTTAAACAAGCCTAACTTTGCTCTCATCCCTGTCATCCAGTGATGTTGATAGAGGCCATGAAAACCTTGAACAGCCTCCTCGGCTATTGGGATTGCTTCTTCTTGCTTGTCGTGTAATAAAGGTAATAAGGTTTCAGCAAATCGAGCTAAATTCCACGCTGCAATCCATGGCTGATTGCTATAAGCATAGCGCCCATGTCTATCAATAGAGCTAAATACTGTCCCAGGTTTGTAAGTATCCATAAAAGCGCAAGGTCCATAGTCAATGGTCTCGCCACTGATGGTCATGTTATCCGTATTCATGACACCATGAATGAAACCAACCAACTGCCATTTGGCAATCAAGCTTGCCTGGCGCTTTATTACTTCCTTTAAAAATGAAAGATATTGTTTCTCTCCATCATTACAATGAGGAAAATGCCTTCTTATTGTATAATCGACTAATATCTTAAGCTCATTTGCATCTCCCCATTGTGCAGCATATTCAAAGGTTCCCACCCTGATATGGCTTGCAGCTATGCGGGTTAAAATGGCTCCTTGTAAAATATTCTCACGAAAAATAGTTTCCCCCGTTGTCACTACAGCCAGACTCCTTGTAGTGGGTATACCGAGAGCATACATGGCTTCACTCATGATATATTCCCGCAACATGGGCCCAAGGGCAGCTCGTCCATCTCCACCTCTGGAATAAGGCGTTCTTCCCGATCCCTTAAGCTGGACATCCAATCTTTCACCTGAGGGTGTTATCTGTTCTCCAAGCAATACTGCCCTTCCATCACCTAGCATTGTAAAATGTCCAAATTGATGTCCTGCATAGGCTTGAGCAAGGGGTAAGGCACCTTCGGGAACTTGATTGCCTGCAAATACGGATAAAAATTCTTCCTTATTGAGAGCCTGTACATTTAATCCCAGTGCCTTTGCTAAAGGATCATTCAAGATGATCAGTCCCGGTGAAGAAACGGGAATGGGGTCCATTAAGGAAAAGAAGGATTGGGGTAAAGAAGCATAACTGTTATCAAAATTCCATCCTGCCTTTAAACTTGATTTTTTTTCTTCCATAATCTATCCTTTCTCAATTTTTTTACTGCTATCATTATCCATTATTCTTCATTCTAACCTATTCTTCTATAAATATAATTATAGTGTCTGTTTCTAAACATTTTTTATTCTTTCTTATATGCTGTTACAATGCTTCTTTATTTTGCTTCTAAAGCTTGTATATTCTGTTCTTTGTTTGTAAAAGATAACTGAAAATATGATTAGAGAGAAGGCAGAATAGATGGCTATACAAAAACAAAAAATCTTCGCGAAAGAACCTCAATCTTATTGGATTGATTCAATAACTCAACCGGAGTATCCTAGCTTAAAGGAAGATATCCATGCCGATGTTGCCATCATCGGTGGTGGTATTGTTGGAATTTCCACTGCCTATATGCTTAGCCAACATGGCATTAAAACGGTCATACTTGAGGCAGACCAAATCTTGCAAGGAACAACCGGCCACACAACAGCCAAAATAACATCTCAGCATGGATTAATCTATGATAAAATCAAAAAACAAATAAGTGAAGAATACGCAAAGCAATATGCCGATGCAAATGAAGCTGCAATTCACATGATTGAGAAGATTGCAAAGAAAAATAACATCCAATGCGATTATACCCCTCAATCTTCCTATGTCTATACTCTTCAAGAACATTATATTGATAAAATAAGAAGCGAAGTCGAAGCAGCCTCATCTTTAGGTATTAAAGCAACCTACTTAGAAGAAACCCCCTTACCTTTTCCTGTGAAGGCCGCTATACGATTTGATAATCAAGCTCAATTTCATCCTCGACGATTCTTACTTCCTTTAGCAGAGAAGATAATAAGCCTTGGCAGTCAGATTTATGAGCAAAGTGCCATTGTTAATATCGAAGAAAATGAAAATGGACAATATACCCTCATAACGAAGGACGGAAAAAAGGTGAAAGCAGAAAAGGTTATTATCGCCTCTCATTTCCCTTTCTATAATAAACACGGGCTATACTTTACTCGAATATATCCGGAGAAATCCTATGTTGTTGCCATCAAGGCAAAAGAAAAATATCCCGGTGGAATGTATATAACAGCCGAAGATCCGGGTCGTTCACTTCGTAGCCAAATATCGGATCAAGGTGAGTTGATTTTTGTAGGAGGTGAACATCATAAGACAGGCCAAAGCGAGGATACTTTAAAGCACTATGAGGCTTTAACGGAATTTGCCCGTACTCACTTTACAGTAGAAAATCTTCCTTACCATTGGTCTACCCATGATTGCATGACATTAGATGGTATACCCTATGTAGGTCCTTATACCTCCAAAACACCTCATCTGTTTATTGCAACAGGCTTTGGAAAATGGGGAATGACCAACAGCATTGCCTCTGCAATACTATTAAAAGACCTCATTGTAAAAGGTGATTGCCCTTGGCAGGATGTCTATAATCCTTCCCGTCATACCTTCTTAGCCTCATCCAAAAACTTTATTATTGAAAACCTTAATGTGGCAAAAGAGCTTATAGGAGGCAAAGTCGCTTCCAATCTTTTAGATGGGGACATCGATACAACATGTACCCATATGGGTTGTGAATGTACTTGGAATTCCGCAGAAAAAACTTGGGATTGTCCATGTCATGGTTCCCGGTTTACTTATGAAGGAGATGTGATTGAGGGCCCTGCCCTTAAGCCTTTAGGCTTCCACAGAAGTGTCAATACAGTTGAAAAACTGATAAAAGATGATTTTTAAAGTAAACATTCAACAATTTTATCGTGTTTAAAGTGATGCTTCTTCAAAAACTCCTCAAGAACATTTCTTTGTTCAAGACTTCCTTTCCAAGCCAACCCACATCCTGCTGAAATAGTAGGCGGTAAAGGAATGATGCGTCCTTTTAAGCCTTCCATTTTAGCAGTCTCTTCAAAGCCCATAGCTTCTGTCGTGGCTTGGAAGGTAATAAGCAAATACCTTTCTTTTTGTCTCATCGATTTTCTCCTTCCAATACCCATAGAGCATGTATAGCCTCATCAATGTCATCTACCCTATTAAAATGGGAAAAACTAAAACGCACCATGCCCTGTTCTAGAGTCCCAAATGCCCTGTGAACTTCCGGAGCGCAATGAGCTCCCCCACGGGTTGCTATTCCAAAACGCTGAAATAATTCATCCGCTAAAAAACCGGAATGTACATCTCTTAGATTAAGTGTAACGATAGGTGTTCTCACATCAGCATCATAATCCCCATACAAGATGATGCCGGGTAAATCTTTCACCCCATCCAAAAATTTTTTCGCAAGAAAGCTTGCTTCTTGAAATATCTTGTCTTGTCCAACTTCATTGAGATAATCGCAGGCTGCAGAGAGTCCGGCAATACCATGAGTATTAAGTGTACCTGCCTCAAGTGCCTCCGGTAAAAACCTTGGCATCTCATGGGAAAAACTATCTCCACCGGTTCCGCCCACCTTAAGGGGATTTGGCATCACTCCATCAGCTAAACATAAGATACCTGTGCCTTGAGGCCCCAGCATACTTTTGTGCCCTGAACAACAAAGTGCTGAAATGCCACTTTCCTCTAAATGAATAGGTAGAAGCCCTGCTGTCTGAGAAGCATCTAGAATAAGTAACAAATTATGCTTTTTACATAGCTTGCCGACTCCCTCTAAATCTTGGACATTGCCTATGACATTGGAGGCATGATTCATGATCACAGCCTTCGTTTCCGGGCATATTTCTGCCTCAATAGCACATGTCTGAACATACCCTTTGCTATTGGCAGGAACAGTTGTCACCTTAACACCCTGCTTTTCCATAAGATAAAGAGGTCTTAATACACTATTATGTTCCAAAGATGTGGTTATACAATGGTCCCCTTCCTGAAGAAGACCCTGAATAGCAATATTTAAACTTTCTGTTGCATTGAAAGTGAAGACAACACGAGAACAATCATCCATGCGAAAAAAATCAGCAATTTTTTTCCTTGTTTGGTATACCATGCGACTTGCCTCAAGAGATACACCATGGGCCCCACGCCCACTATTGCCGGATCCCTTTAGGGCATGGCATACCGCTTCTATCACAGCCTCCGGCTTATGAAAAGAGGTTGCTGCATGATCTAAGTAAATCATATTTTTCCCTTCCCATTTATGGATTTATAATTTTAATAGCATTCATTTGCTTTTCAGCAATTGTATACATGTTCGTAACAGTTCCTACTTCTAAAGAATGAGTTAATTGATAATAGTTTAAACAGGTGCCACAAGTTAGTATCTGCACACCTTGAGATTCTAAAAGCTTTAAATCCTCTAAAGAATCCGACCCTTTTGTCGCCAAATAGGCTCCACTGTTGTATAGTAGAATTGTTTTAGGCAAATATTCTTGTTCTGTTAGCGCATAAATAAAATTTTTCAAAAGGGTTCGCCCTAATTTCTCGTCACCTTCTCCCATTTTATCGGAAGATAAAACAACAACCGTATTATCCATAAGACCCCTTCTTTCTATAACTGTATCATCCTTTAAAATATGTTTATCCATTTTCTGCTCCTTCTCTATGCTTTTTTTTAACCTTGATTGCGCAGCCTATGCCTATAATGATTCCATGTATAATATAAAGTATAGCTAACACGACTAGGGTTAAGTTTCCTATTTTATGGATGGCTATGAAAGAGATAATGCCCCCTATAAAATAAAGAAAAATCGAAATACCATAAAAGCGTAGCTTCCAAAGTTGTTCCCAATCCCCTTTTATTATCGCAACCAGACTATAGGCTGCATCGGTAATATAACCTGTCATATGCGTTGTTCTCACTAAAACACTGTTGATTCTGATACATGTGCCATTCTGAATTCCCATACCTAAAGCTAGAACAGAAAGAGTTGCAGCCTTACTATTAAAACCTTTATAAATAACCAGCAAACTTATGCCGAATAGAATCGGCATAAGACCATGATTCTTGCACAGATCTGATTCATTCCTATGAAAAAGAAATCTTGCAATGACAGATCCTAGAAAAAACAATATAATATAAGCCAATAGCTTGCCGAGAATGAATAGTTGTCCACTTCCCAGAGCAACAGCTGCATGACTGATATTTCCTGTATAATGTGTGATGGAGATTCCAAACAAGACTAAGGCACAAATATTAATTGCACCTGCCAGAAAGGTAAGACTTCCAATCCAGGCAAAGTAAAAATTTTTTCTTAAAATGCTATTCGTTTTGTCTCTTAACAATATCCATAATGTCCCCTTCAAATGTCACCCTCCTACTAATCAACGT
>Ga0265293_10010590_pt1 | contig 12837 bp, 11 predicted proteins | sample Munlanlewell138R_FD_192505 | JGI IMG/M metagenome (GOLD analysis project Ga0265293, IMG submission 192505) | Leachate microbial communities from a municipal landfill in Southern Ontario, Canada - Leachate well 138R | ecosystem: Engineered > Solid waste > Landfill > Unclassified | place: Canada... | reverse complement strand
CCAAACAAGAACTTGATGACCTCGCTCTTCGCTCCACTAGTCTCAAAGAAATAGCTCAAAACCTACAAGACTTAAATGCCCATATTCGTAAACTTCGCAAAGAGATAAATGGTAACGAAAAAGCTATTATGGTAATTTATGCCCGCATTGGAGTAATTGCGTGGGAAGAGGCTTCAAACGGAGTTTTAGATGGTGCTATTAAAACACTACTTCCAACGATTAAAGAGCGCCAACATAAAATTACCTCTTTAAAGAAAGAGCAAGAAACTTATCAAGAGCGCTCTAGTAAAGCCAATATTTTTAAAAAAGTGGCTTTAAAAGTACAGAGCCAACTAAATAATCGTCGTCTAAAACACTACACAAAACAAGATGAAGATTTTTACATTGAAATCGGTCAGAAGATTGCCAAAGAAAATTTGATTGGCTTATTAGCCAGTTTTTCTGCAGATACTCTTCAAAAAGAATATGCTGAGCTTCTAAAAGAGATCACACAGTCTAAGACAGAGATTGAGTTGATGGAAAAAGAGATTCAGAAGGCAAAAAATAATTTAGAGAGCGAAGGTATTGCCGGCTCAATAGAGCGAAAGGTTCAAGAAGTACAACAACTGGAACAAGAAAAGAGTGAAGTCGTAAAAACTTTAGCTACAAAATATGCAAAATATTTTATTGAAAACAAGAGTAACTCTTTTGAAAAAGATTTGAATAAAAAAAGTTATGAGTGTTATGAACAAATAAAAAGGCACAACAGAATAAAAGCCGATTTGGAAAAACAAAAAAAAGAGTTGTTAATTGAGAGTGAAATCGGGGAGCTGATTTTTCTTATAGAACAAGATGAAGAGCGTATCGGTCATATCAACAAGACAATCGATCAATACAACCAACAAATAGATGAGATAAAATTATCAATTGGAGCCAATAGAGAAAAGATAGGTAAACTAAAAAAAGCTTTGGCTGTAAGTCTCGAACAAAAGGATTTATTTGATGAGTCGTAAAAGGAAAATCTCTTCAAGTTCAAACAAAGCTGCAACTTCCCGTCAAAAGAAAAACAGTAATGTAGCTACAACTAAAGTTCCAAGTCGTAGCGATGCTAAAAAAATCGTCGATTCACGTAAGCAAGAGCGACAAAAAAAGAGTGTTATAACACGACCAAAGCCAACTCAAAAATCAAAAGAGAAGATTTATATAAAAATATCGTTGCCTCTTTTTATTGGCAGTTTAGTTCTATTTGCTTTAGTTGTGTCCCTAACTATTTATTTGAAATTTAGAACACCAGATAAAGTTTTAAAATCAACTGAAAATAAGAGTGTAGAAATAACGATTGAACCAGGTTTAAGTGCTCGTCAAATAGTAGAGCTGTTACATGAAGAAGGGGTGCTAAATAACGTCAATACCATCTCCCGCTATCTGGAAATATCGGGAGATGCCGAAAGATTGCAAGCTGGTACTTATAATTTCACTGAAAACATGGGAGAAGCCGAAATTGTAGATTTATTGGTTGCCGGTCAAAATAATCAAAATGAGAGAATTTTTACAATCTACGGTGGAGAAACAATTGAGCAGATAGATCGAAGACTTGCAGAAAATAAAATCAGTGCCAAAGGTTCATTTATTAAGGCAGTTAACAATTTAAGTGCTGAATTGGGACTCCCTTTTAGTGAAGGGTGGTTTTTAAGTGGTAGGTATCGAATAGAAGATAGTAAAGAAAACTCTGCAGTATTAGCAAAAATGATGCAGGATAACTTCAATGAAGTAATTAGAAACTACCTTCCTTTGATTGAAGATAAAAATATTGCTTTAAGTGATTTAATTATTATCGCCTCTTTAATTCAAGGAGAAACAAACATTACAGCCCAAATGCCCTTAATTGCCCAAGTTATTTTTAACCGACAAAAGAGTGATATGAGTTTAGGTTTAGATGCTACGTTACACTACGGCTTAAAAGTTTATGACCGCAGTTTAACTAAAGAGGAACTTCAATCAGATAATCCTTACAATTTAAGGGTAAACAAAGGCTTACCTCCTACAGCTATAGGAGCTCTGTCACTTTCGGCAATTGATGCAGTATTAAATCCAAGTGACCACAACTACTACTATTACATTCACGACAAGATGGGAAATATCCATCTCTGTACAACTTATGAAGAGCACCTGAAAAACATAGAGAACTACCTAAATTAATAAATAAACAGATATTGTGTTTTTTTAGAGGATGGGGTATGGTGTGGAGCGTCGCTAATGACAAATAAATGCCGGCGTGGTGAAATTGGTAGACACGATAGACTCAAAATCTATTGGGGGCAACTCCATATCGGTTCGAGTCCGATCGCCGGTAAAATTATAGTCCATCAAATTCTTGGTGGACTTTTTTATTGCCACTCCTTGTGTCATATTGCTAGTTCAACTTCTTTGTTATGTTAACTCACTTGTACTTAACTAAATAACTGAAAAATAGAGTAAATTAATTCCTTTAAACTAAAAGTCTTGTTTTTTGAAACATGACATATGTAGCAAATAAATGTTTAAAAAATTGTAATATAAAAAGAAAAATGACAAAATATTAGTTGACAACGTTAAAAAGGCGTGGTTATATATTATATAGGAAGGGCACAGAATTTCCCGCTTATCAGACCAGCAGCTGCCCCTTAAATAAAGGACGGGTCCTCAGTTATGAGGACCCGCATTTAGTTTACGCTTAAATCTTTTTAGTAATAGCAATCAGTTGTAAAGCTTAAGAATTTTAATCATTTTTTATTTGAACATATTAATCTTAGACGGTTTTATGCAATTTTAAAAACTCTTTGAAATTGATAAATGCTTAAAGCCAACACATAATGTAAATTAACAAATTCTTTAAAGTGAGAAAAACAAGGAGTATGTATGGATCATGTAGCATTTGAGGTGGTTGATGTTCAAAAAATGATTGACTTTTTTTCTTCTGTTTTTGAGATGACAATATTAAAAGAGGACAATTTAAAAGGAAATAGAAGAGTTTGGCTTTCAGGGGGACTTCAATTTAATGAAAATCTTAGTGCAACAACAAACAGCGGTTTCTTTCACCATATAGGAATTCGGGTAGAAGATGTAGATGCAACAATTAATAAAGCGATGCAATTGGGCTGTACACAGCTTCCATTAGGTAAAAACTGGGTAGTGATGCCTGAAAATCTGTGTATTGAAATTCTTCCTTTAGCTAAGTAGGTTGCTTTTGATTAAATGTTTATAAAGAACGGGTCCCCAAAATGAGGACCCGCATTTATTGTTAAGCTAACATCTTCTTTAAATCATCTTTAGCATTTGTAATTGGAGTGACTCCAAAGTTCTCTACTAAAATGTTAAGTACATTTGGCGAGACAAATGCAGGCAATGTTGGACCAAGGTGAATATTTTTAACACCAAGGTGTAGAAGTGAAAGTAAGACACAAACTGCCTTTTGTTCATACCATGAGAGGTTGAAGCTTAAAGGTAGTTCGTTAACAGAGCACTCAAAAGCGTTGGCAAGTGCCAATGCAACTTGAATTGCACCGTAAGAGTCGTTACATTGACCCATATCAAGCATTCTGGGGATTCCACCAATTTCACCAATTTTCATATCGTTGAAGCGGAATTTTCCACAAGCTAAAGTTAGAACAACTGTATCTTCGGGAGTTTGTTCAACAAACTCAGTGTAGTAGTTACGTCCGGTTTTTGCACCATCACAACCACCGACTAAGAAGAAGTGTTTAATCGCGCCTGCTTTGACAGCCTCAATAACTTTGCCAGCTACGGAGAGAACTGTTGCTCTACCAAAGCCTGTTGTCATTGTTTCACCGCCGTTAATACCGGTCATTTTTTTATCTTCGGTGTAACCTTTAAGTTCTAAAGCTTTCTCAATTACTGGGGTAAAGTCTTTGTCTTCACCGATGTGAACTAAGCCTGGGTAGGAGACAACTTCAGTTGTGAAAACTCTATCGATGTAGTTCTCTTTAGGAGGCATTAAGCAGTTGGTCGTAAATAAGACGGCTCCTGGCATATCGATAAACTCTTTTTGCTGATTTTGCCAAGCAGTTCCAAAGTTTCCTTTAAGGTGTTCGTATGCTCTTAGTTTAGGATAGCCATGGGCAGGGAGCATCTCTCCGTGAGTGTAGATATTGATGCCTTTACCTTTTGTTTGTTCAAGTAACTGGTATAAATCAAAAAGGTCGTGGCCACTGACAACAATGAAAGGTCCTTTTTCAATTGTAAGAGGTACTTCTGCTGGTTCTGGATCCCCGTAAGTTTCAGTATTAGCTTTATCGAGCATTTCCATACAAACTAAGTTTACTTCACCGGTTTTTAAAACTAAGGGGAGAAGTTGTGAACTATCTTTGTCACTACCAATTGCCAACATCCCTTCGAAGAAGAAGTTATTAACTTCATCGTTTGAGTATGAGAGAACTTTGGCATGATAGGCATAAGCTGCCATTCCACGAAGGCCGAGTAAAATAAGGGTCTTTAAAGATCTGATGTCTTCATCGCCGTGCCAAATATCACCCATTGGATAAGCTGTAGCATCGCCACCATTGGCTGTAGTTTCAGCATCAATGCGTTTGATAATATCTTCTATAACAGGGTCGTTAAAGTTGACGTTGGTGATAGCGGTAAAAAGGGCTTCCATCATCAAAGAAATTGCATTTTCAGAAGGTTTCTTTCCCTCGAAAGCGCGGGCTAAAGCTACCAATGCACCTGTCATCACATCTTGTAAATTAGAAGTGCTTGCCTCTTTGCCACAAACGCCTCTAACACCCGTACAGCCTTTTTGGCCTGCAGTTTGTTCACATTGGAAACAAAACATTTTGGACATTATTTTCCTCCTAGGGGTATTTTCCCTTGAATAATTATTTTATATTAAGCTCTTTTTATAACAAAAAGATGCATAGTCTGGTCACCACCATTGGCAATATCTAAAAGAGTATTTGCCGGAATGCCGATAATAGAGCCTTCAGAATAGTTGTGTCGTTCTTGGTCATTTAGCTTTATGGCTAAAGTGCCACGCACTACAATCATATGAGCTGCTTCGGCTGTTGGATGAGGATCTACTTTTTCACCTTTAGCCAAAGACAAATGGTTAATTATTGTACCGTTTTCATTAACAATACGTTCAACTGCTGTTTCATCAGCAGTACTGAATGAGTAAACTTTCTCAATCATTGAAAACCTCGTTTAATTATTTTTAGGCATATTAGCTTTGCCACTTATACTTTCAATTTCAATTCTTATGAGAGTCGTCCTCTCCCAATTTTTTTTAATGTAAGCAAGTGCTTCTTTGGCAAAAGCTGGTGAGTATTTTGCAGCAATAGCTTCTAAAGATCGCTGTTTTTCTTCGTTACTCTCTACAATTGAAGCTTTACCAAATAAAACTGCCGACTCATAATAGGTAGAAAACTGGGAACTAAGGAGTTGTGTATCACCGACACAGGTAAAAGAGACATTGCTATTTTTTTTAATTAACTCAAGCTTTTTCCCTTCATTAGCACTGTGAATATAAATTGTATCGTCGATACGGACAAATGAGAGGGGAATAGCATAACTTCTGTTATTTTCATCGACTAAAGCCAAAACTCCATATTCAGCTTTATCGATTACTTTATAAGCAAATGCTTTCTCTTTTTCTCTCTCTTTTCTACGCATTTGTGTCATAACGATAAAATAATAACATAAAAGAAAAATTGTTTATGTTGCAATTGCAACTTTTTTGTTAAATAGATAATGATTTATCAATAATTAAAAACTGCTAAATAATGTATAAATATACAACAAAAGGGTGTACAAAAACACAAAATGAATATATATACATATAAAAGAGGTTTTGGAGGACAGTTTATGATTACTGTAGGAGTTATAGGGGCAACCGGCTATGCAGGTTCTGAATTAGTCAGACTTTTAATAAATCATCCCAATGTAAAAAAAATTCTTGTTGGCTCAAAAAGCTATGCAGGTGAAAAATATAGTGATATTTATCCCAACTTTAATAAAAAACTAGAAGAAGTTTGTCTTGATGCTGATTTAAGTGGGATGAGTGAAAAATGTGATGTTTTGTTTTTATCGTTACCTCATGGAATTTCATCCCATCAAGTTACCCAAAAAATGGTTGATGAGTGTGTGATTATCGACTTGGGGGCCGATTTTAGATTTAAAAATCTTGCTACCTATGAGTCGTGGTATAAAACAAAACACGGCAACCCATCTTTAAATGAGCAAGCTGTTTATGGGTTGTGTGAAATAAATCGCCAAAATATTAAAAATAGTAGATTAATAGCCAATCCAGGCTGTTATACGACTGCCTCAATTTTAGCAGCATACCCTTTAATTAGTGAAAATTTAATTGAAAACAACTCTCTGATAATTGATGCTAAAAGTGGAGTTTCGGGTGCTGGCAGAGGCCAAAAATTGACCTCTTTGTATTGTGAAGTTAATGAATCTTTAAAACCATACGGTGTTACCAACCACCGCCATACTCCAGAGATTGAGGAACAACTTGGTCTTGCTATCGACAAAGAGATCATCACAATCTCATTTACTCCCCACTTGGTTCCGATGAACCGAGGTATTTTAACTACCCTTTATGCAACTGTTAAAGAGGGAGTCGATTTAAAACAAATTGAGAATGCTTATAACAAGCACTACAAAGATGAACAATTTATCCGTCTTTTAAAACAGGGCCAACTGCCTGAGACTCGCTTTGTGAAAGGGTCAAATTTTACCGACCTTGGTTTTACGATCGATGAAAGAAGTAGACGCTTTATCGGTTTTAGTGCTTTGGACAACCTTGTTAAAGGGGCAGCTGGACAGGCTGTGCAAAATATGAATATTGTCTTTGGCTATGAAGAAGAATTAGCCTTGGAAACAGTTAGCCCGTTTCCAATATAGGAGAAATGAGATGAAAATAATTGCCAAAGGCATTCTTGCCGCTAAAGGTTATAAAACAGGCTCCGTTGCAGCCGGAATCAAAAGACAAAAACTCGATATTACAGTTTTGTACAGCGAAAAGCCTGCTAATGTTGCCGGCTCTTTCACAACAAACGTAGTTAAAGCAGCTCCTGTACTATGGGGACAAAAAATCGTCAATCAAAAAGAGAGTGTGCAAGCTTTAGTTGTCAATAGTGGCAATGCCAACGCTTGTACAGGCGAACAAGGGGAACTTGATACTTTGGAGATGGCCAATGTAGTTGCCCAAGCTTTAGCTTTGAAAGCCTCCGAAGTTTTGGTTTGCTCAACTGGGGTCATTGGAGTTCCACTACCGATGGCTAAAATTAGAGCAGGCATTGCCAGTTGCGTCGCTAAACTAGATGACACAAACATAGCCGCTGATGAAACTGCTCACGCTATTTTAACAACAGACACTTTCAAAAAAGAGGTTGCTGTTGAGATAAATATTGGTGGTGAAAAGGTAGTTATTGGAGGAATGGCTAAAGGCTCGGGGATGATTCATCCCAATATGGCTACGATGCTCTCCTTTATCACAACTGATGCGACTGTATCTACTTACTATTTGCAAGCTTTACTCGATTCAACTGTTGTTGACTCTTATAATATGATTAGTGTCGATGGCGATACTAGTACTAACGATACTGTTTTGGCTTTTGCTAACGGTTTTAGTAAAGCCCCTCCAATAGAGTCAAACGAGCAGTATAAGGCAATTTTTGAAGAGGCTTTCAACTACGTAAATATTGAATTGGCGAAATTGGTTGTCCTTGATGGAGAAGGCGCTTCAAAATTTATAGAGGTTGAAGTTAAAGGCTCTTTAACCAAAGAAGATGCCCGTCTAATGGCCCGCTCAATAACTTCTAGCAGTCTAGTTAAAACTGCTTTTTTTGGCTCGGATGCCAATTGGGGAAGAATCTTGTGTGCAATGGGCTATTCAAAAGCTCATTTTGATCCAAGGAAAGTGAGCGTTACTTATCAAAGTGATGGGGGAACTGTGTTGGTTTTGGACAAAGGTCAGCCACTTGCATTTGATGAAGAGTTAGCGAAAAAAGTACTGGCTGAGAAAATTATCAGAGTTAAGATTGATGTGGGACAAGGAAAAGAAGAGGCGACTGCTTGGGGTTGTGATTTGTCTTACGAGTACGTGCGAATTAATGGAGATTATAGAAGTTGAAAATGGAAAAAGTAATTGAAAAAGCGCAAGTCTTAATTGAGGCTTTGCCCTATATAAGAAGATTTGCTGGCAGTGTCGTTGTTGTAAAATATGGTGGTAGTGCCATGATAGAACCGCAGATTAAAAACTCAATTATTCAAGATATTGCAATGATGAAGCGAATTGGGATGCGTCCGGTTGTAGTTCATGGGGGTGGGAATGCAATAACTGAATTAATGGACAAATTGGGTAAAAAAAGTAAATTTGCCGATGGGTTAAGGGTAACCGATAAAGAGACAGCCGAAATTGCTGAAATGGTTTTATCGGGCAATATCTCAAAAGAGCTGGTGCAGTGTTTACAAGGACAAGGAATCGATGCAGTTGGAATTAACGGTAAAGATGGTGATACCCTTATTACAACAAAAAAGCTAAACAACGGTAAAGACATTGGGTTTGTTGGCGAAGTTGTAAAAGTTAACACAAATCTTCTCGACACTTTAATGGGTAACGATTTTGTCCCAGTTGTTTCACCTATTGGAACCGATTATGAAGGGAATACTTACAACATTAATGCTGATTATGCTGCTAGTGCAATCGCTGGTGCCCTCAATGCCCAAAAATTGGTCTTTTTAACTGATGTTGAAGGAATATTGCGTGATAAAGACGACCCTTCAACAATTTTGAGTCAATTGACTCTCACTGAAGCTGAAAATTATATCGCAGATGGGACAATAAGTGGTGGTATGATTCCTAAAGCTAAATGTTGCATGGATGGAATCAAACATGGTGTTCAAAGTGTCCACATCTTAGATGGTAGAATTCCTCACTCCCTTTTGTTGGAAATATTTACCAACGAAGGAATCGGAACGATGATGACGAGGTAATGAAATGGATCAAAATATGGTGATAGAAAGAGGTAAACAACTCTTTGTGCAAAATTATGCCCAATTTCCAATAGTCTTAGAAAGTGGCGAAGGTCTTTATGTAAAAGATTTAGATGGTAATAAATACCTCGATTTAGTTGCTGGTATTGCAGTAAATATTTTAGGTTACCAAGATAAAGGTTTTATTAAGGCAGTTGATGAAGTTTTACACGGAGGATTAATTCATTGTTCAAACCTCTATTGGAACCAATACGCAGTCAGTGCAGCCCAAAAACTAATCAATCTCAGTGCAATGAAACGTACTTTCTTTTGTAACAGTGGTACTGAAGCAATTGAAGCGACGATTAAATTGGCACGTAAGTACGGCTCTTCTATAAAGGCGGGTAAAACTGAGATAATTACAATGGAAAATTCGTTTCATGGAAGGACTATGGGTTCTTTAAGTGCAACGGGACAACCTGTTTATCAAAAAGCTTTTGAACCAATGTTAAAAGGATTTTCTTATGCAAAATTTAACGATATCGAATCTGTTAAAAGTTTGTTAAATGAAAATACTTGTGCAATTTTTGTTGAAGCAATCCAAGGAGAAGGTGGGTTAACTGCTGCTGATGATAAATTCTTGCAAGAACTTAGAGTTTTGTGTAATCAAAATGAGACTTTACTTGTTTTTGATGAGATTCAAAGTGGTTTAGGCCGTACTGGGACAATGTTTGCTTTTGAGCAAGCCAAGATAACTGCCGATGTAGTTGTTTTAGCAAAAGGACTAGGTGGAGGTCTTCCAATTGGAGCGATGCTGGTAGCAGAGAAAGTTTCTGAGGTATTTGCCCCTGGGGACCACGGTTCAACCTTTGGTGGGAATCTTTTAGTAGCAGCTGCAGCTAACTATGTTCTTGGGCGCTTAGAAGAGAGCTCTTTTTTGGAAAATGTTAAGCAAGTTTCCAGTTACTTTAGAGAGAGTTTAAAATTATTGAAAACAAAGTATCCCCAAATTTTAGAACTTAGAGGCAGGGGGTTGATGATTGGTCTTAAATTTGAAAAACCGGTTAGAGAATTAATCAATCTTTGTCGCACAAAAGGCTTATTAGTGGCAAATGCAGGGGCTAATATTTTGAGAATTGTCCCTCCTTTAACGATCAGTAAAAAAGAGGTCGATGAGGCTCTTAAAATTTTAGATGCCGCATTAAATGAGTTCTAGTTAAATACTTTTGTTGTCACCTCTGTGACTATCCGCTATTATTAGATTTCAAGTAGCAATGGAGGCGAAATGAAAAAAAGGTTTATACTAGTGCTAATTTTTTTAATCCCGTTTTTCAACCTCTTTGGCATTAGTAGCAATCTTTTAGATGCAACCGAACCAATTGTTTATGGGCAAACCCTTTTTAAAGAGCGAATAGCAAAGCAAACCGAAAATGGTAGAGAGGCTGTAGGGCTTGTTTTATCGGGAGGTTCAGCGCGAGCTTTTGCCCACATTGGTGTTTTGGAACTCCTTGAAGAGCAAAATATAATTCCCGATTTCATCATCTCAAATTCAATGGGTTCCATTGTCGGAATTTTGTATGCGGCAGGATTAAGCCCTAATCAGATTAGAACCGTAATTAGCGAACTTGATGTGAGTCAACTTTTTGATTTTACTTTTCCGCTACAAGGTGGTGTTTTAGATATCTCTCGTTTTATCTCTGTTGTCGTAAATTATTTGGGAAAAGATTTAACGATAGAATCACTTCCAATCCCAATTATGATAGTGAGTGAAGATTTGGTCACCAAGAGGCAAGTCCATATCATGGAAGGTCCTTTAGATCAAGTTTTTGCTGCAGCGTTTGCTTTGCCTGTCTATTTTTCTCCAGTTAAATATAATGACCATTTTTTAGTTGATGGAGGCATTACTAATTTGGTTCCTCTGGAGACAGCGTTCTCTTATGCCGACAATGTTATAGTTTCGACAACTTTTTATGAAGGGAAGAATATTAATTTACGTAATCCCTTAACAACGTTGAATGTTTCAATCGATATTGGAAAAAGAAGAGCAGGTGTTCAAGAACTTTTAAATCATCCCGAAGCTATTTGGATTCGTTGTGATGTTGAAGAGTTCTCCTTTATGGATTTTTCGGCAGTTAAAGAGCTTGCCCAAATAGGGTATGAATCGGCTGCTAAACAACTAAAAAATTTAAATAAAATAGAAAAGCGAAAACTCCCACCTGCAATCTTAGAGAGTAGGCTGGCTTATGAAGCAAAAGAGAGCAAAGTTAGAAACGCCTACAATCTTTATCAACGAGGTCCTTTATTGGGCTTTTCGCAACAGCTTTTCTTTGGGTTAAGATCCTTTAATCATGAAGCTGATAGATGGTATTTACGCGATGATTTATTGGTCGGTCTTGTTTATCAGCTACGTTATAAATCGTTGTGGTTCTCTTTATACGGGGGAGCAATGGCTTTGCCCTTTGCTCCAATGTCTGTTTATCCAGCTTTAACTGCCCGTTTATCGGTACAGGTTTTAAATCCACTTATAGTTGAAGGAGATGTTGTTTTTAGTGGCGATGAGGCTCTTGTGCCACCTAAATTCTATTATCGTATCGGTTCTCAAATCAGACATAAATGGAAAAATCCTATGATAAGTGCAACAGTATTGGTGTGGTTGGAAGAGCAATTAGACATCGCTTATAACCTTCAAGAGATGTTACTTAATACTTCGTTAAATTTAAGGTGGGATTTTAGGAATCTCAATAATTTAATGGTAGACACTGAAGTTGGTTGGCAGTTAGCCGGCAATTGGAATCGGCAGTTTCTCCACAGTCGCTTGGATGCTTTAATTCCTCTTGTCTCTTATTTAAATCTGAGATTAGGTTATACAGGGCGCTATGCACTCGATGAAAAAGGCACAGTTCCCCTTTATTATGGGGATGGCTTTAAAAGTTCAAATAAAAGCTTACTAAGTCAAGGGCGCCTCTCTTTGACAGAAAATGCCAATAATGCCCTTATTATTGGGCGTTTAGGCATTGATTGGCAACCGAGTTACTTTAAGCCAACTGCAGCAGAGGCTCTGATTTTTGAAGATTCAGTAATCGGTCTTTTTTCAGATTTTTTATGGAATGAAAAAGATGTGATGGAACCTGAGATGGTTGTAGGGTTGAAATTAGGGACAACAATCTCCTTTTTGGGCCTTAATTCGATGCCTGTTTCGGTTTATGTTGGCTATGATACCTTTTCTGCAAATATAGCTTGGGGTTTTATGTTTGGTAGGTGATTTATAATTATGAGAAATAGTGAACTGAAATGGTTAAAAGAGTATGAGTTATTAGAAGATATCTCTTTAGAAATAGTGACAAAAGAGGGTAATTCCCTTTTTAAGAGTAAGGGTAAATGGCTCTATCCCCTTTTGGAAGTTGAGCAATTTTTACAAAAAGAGGGTCTTGATCCAAAACAGTTAGTTTTAATCGATCGAGTTGCTGGTAAAGCAGCTGCAGCTTTAGCTATTCGACTTGGTTTTAAAAATGTCAAAATCTATTTAATGAGTCGTTTGGCAGAAGATCTTTATAAAAAATATGGTGTTAGTTATTTTGCCAAAGAGATTGTCGATGCAATTGGCTGTCGCACTGAGCATTGGCTTTTGGAAGAAGGCGATTTAGAAAAAATCTATACATTTATTTTAGAGCGTGCCCAGTTAAGTAAACAAAAAGCTTAAGTTTCTCTATCGCGCTTGGAGAATTCACAGCCACAGTAGTTTTGGCGATATAGCTTTAACTCTTTTGCCAGTTCTAACGATTTTTTATAACCATCTTTTTTCTTGAAATTGATAGGGATAAATTGATCAAACTCTTTGCCAATCTCAAATATAGTGAAAGAATCTTTATAAGGGCTGAC
>Ga0265293_10010589_pt1 | contig 12837 bp, 10 predicted proteins | sample Munlanlewell138R_FD_192505 | JGI IMG/M metagenome (GOLD analysis project Ga0265293, IMG submission 192505) | Leachate microbial communities from a municipal landfill in Southern Ontario, Canada - Leachate well 138R | ecosystem: Engineered > Solid waste > Landfill > Unclassified | place: Canada... | reverse complement strand
ATTTTAAGGAAGCTAGAGATGTTTATCATTTCGGTAGTGAAATTGCAGGCGTAGATTTAGCAAAGTTATGTTTTGACGGACCAGATGATATTTTAGTAAAGACAGAAAACTCTCAACCGACAATACACACAACCAGTATAGCAGTATTAGCAGTATTAAAAGAAAAATATGGATTTTCAGCTACTGCTAGCGCAGGATTCAGCTTAGGTCAATATTCAGCTTTAGTCAATGCAGGAGCATTGCAATACAAAGATACCGTAAAACTAGTTAAAAATCGTGGTATGTACATGGAAAATGCAGTTAACCAAGGATTAGGAAAAATGGTTGCTATAGCCGGCCTCGAAAGAGATCAAATATATCAAATCGTAGAAGACAGTAAGCACCTTGGACATATTGAGCCATCCAACTTTAACTGCCCGGGACAAACTATTGTAGCTGGATACAATGCTCCGGTAGAGCATGCGGCAAAATTAGCTGAAGAAAGAGGAGCTGCCTTAACTGTTTTCTTAGCAGTAAGTGGGCCTTTCCATACACGACTCTTAATTCCTGCAGGAAACAACTTAAGAAAGAGAATCTTCGAAATGGGAGTTGAAGTAAAAGAGCCTGAAATTGATTATGTAGACAACGTCATGGGCGATTACTATGTACCTGGTCAAGATTTGGATATTATTGAGCTTTTAAGACAACACGTATTTAAGCCGGTAATGTGGGAAGATTCAGTAAACGCTATGCTTGACAGAGGAGTCAGAACCTTTGTTGAAATAGGACCTAGTAAAAATAAAATGTTGACAGGTTTAAATTTACGTACTGCTGAGAAAAAGGGTATTAAAGTTGAGTGCTTTAATATAGATAATATGGAAAACCTAACAGAAGGTTTGAAAAAGTTAGAAAAATTAGCTAAAGATCAAGGCTATTAAAAACAGGCAATAAAATTAGCATTTAATTAATCATAAACAAGAAAGGTGACTATTATTATGAAAGTTAACAGCATATTAATTTATGGGCCAGGACAAATGGGTAATGGTATCGCTCACGTCATGGCGGAACAAGGAATTAAAGTAATTCTTCAAGGAAGAGCACAAAGCTCTGTAGACAAAGGTATGAAAATGATTAACGGTAACTGTGACCGTGCAATCAAAAAAGGAACTTTGACTGAAGAGAAAAAAGCTTTTATCTTATCTAATATCGAAACAAGAGTAGGCGAAGAATTCACTAAAGAAGACTGTGATGTGGATATGGTTATGGAAGCCATTGCTGAAGATATCGATCTTAAGAAAGATCTTTTCAAAAAATGGAATGAATTATGTCCAGAAAGAACAATATTTGCAACAAACACATCTTCACTTCCTGTAACTGCTTTAGCAGCTGTTACATCAAGACCTCATAAAGTTGTAGGTATGCACTTCTTCAGCCCTGTATTCGTTATGAGACTTGTAGAAGTTATCAACGGACTAGCTACTGATGATGAAACAATGGAAGCTACTATTGAATTAGCAACAAGAATTGGCAAGAACCCAGTTCCGGTAAATGACTATGCAGGCTTCGTAGCTAACAGAATCATGTGCCCTATGATGAATGAAGCTGCTCAAGTTATGTTTGAAGGCGTTGCAGATGCTGAAACAGTTGATGCTTGTATGCTTTATGGATTCAACCATCCAATAGGACCGGTAAGATTAATGGATGCTATCGGATTAGATACAATGCTTCATGTAATGGAAATCCTTCACAGAGAATTTGGTGATGACAAATATAGACCAAGTCCATTGATGAGAAAATATGTTGAAGCTGGTTGGTTAGGAAAGAAAACAGGAAGAGGTTTCTACAACGACTATAAATAATATTGAAAAGGAGCGATAATATGGCTAATTATGAAAATTTGATATTCGAAAAGAAAGATGGTATCGCTTATATCACTATTAATAGACCAAAAGCACTCAATGCTCTTAATAAAGATGTTTATGATGAACTCAACCCTGTTTTAGACGACATAGCTGCAGATGATTCCGTTCAAGTAGTTATAGTTACAGGATCAGGTGAAAAATCATTTATCGCAGGAGCTGATATAGCTTATATGCTACCAATGTCAAGCCCTCAAGGAAAAGAGTGGGGAGAAGTTGGTCAAAACACACTTACAAAGATGGAAAACTTACCACAACCTGTCATAGCAGCTATTAATGGATTCGCATTAGGCGGCGGCTGTGAATTTGCTATGGCTTGTGATATCCGACTTGCATCCGATAATGCATTATTCGGACAGCCGGAAGTAGGTCTTGGAATCATACCTGGATTTGCCGGGACTCAAAGATTACCAAGATTAGTAGGTAAAGGAAGAGCAAAGGAAATATTACTTACAGCAAGCAATATAGATGCTCAGGAAGCCTATAGAATCGGCTTAGTCAATAAAGTAGTAGCTCAAGCAGATTTGATGGCAGAAGCCGAAAAAATGGCTAAGAAGATTATGAGAAATGCACCTTATGCAGTAAGATTATGTAAAGAAGCAGTCAATGTAGGAATGGAAGTTGACCTTAAGACAGGTTCCCAATATGAAGGAGCTTTATTTGGAACAACTTGCGCAACCGCAGATAAACAAGAAGGTATGGATGCATTCTTAAATAAGAGAAAGCCTACTTTTACCGGAAAATAACTTAATATCACTAGAAAAGCTGTTACGATAATATTTTGTGACAGCTTTTTTAGTCAAATTTTTTATCATGTCCTGAAGTATCCAATTAAGGAAGGATGAAAATAAAATATGAATAAACAATTTAAATTAGGCTGTGATTTATGCAAAGAAATATGCGACAATAATAATGTCCATATTCCTTTAAGCGGTTTTTACGAAAATGTATATGTATATTTAAAGATATGCAGGAATTGTGATAAGCCTGCCTGCATAGAGGCCTGTTCTGGAGATGGAATACATTGGAATGAAGATTTAAAAAGAGTTGTATTTGAAACAGAAAATTGTGTTCGATGCAATATGTGTATCATGTTGTGCCCCTTTGATGCTATCCGAACAAATGGTGAATATAATTATAATTGTCATACATGCAATCAATACAAAATATTATTAGAAAAAATAAAATTTTTAGGTGAAGAAGGAAATAAGCCTTTATTAAATGAACTTAATAGAGAATCATTTGCTGAAGAATTTATTCATAAAACATCAAAATGAATAATAATGGAGAATTTGAATATGAATGAATATGAAAATTTAAAGTTTGAAATAAATAATGATATAGCCTATATTACTATCAATAGGCCCAAAGCATTGAATGCCCTGAATAAGAATGTATTTGATGAGTTAAATTTTGTATTGGATAAAATAGCCACTAATGATATAATAAAAATAATTATCTTTACCGGAGCAGGAGATAAGGCGTTTATAGCTGGAGCGGACATCGCTTACATGTTACCTATGTCTGCACCGGAAGGAAAACAGTGGAGCCAGATAAGTCATAACATCTTCGATAGAATTGAAAATTGTCCTCAAATTGTTATAGCTGCTATCAATGGTTTTACATTAGGTGGAGGATGTGAGTTTGCTATGGCTTGCGATATCCGAATTGCATCCGAAAATGCATTATTCGGACAGCCCGAAGTAGGTCTTGGTATTATTCCGGGTGGGGCAGGGACGCAAAGATTACCAAGATTAGTAGGTAAAGGAAGAGCTAAAGAAATATTGTTTACTGGCAGTAGTATTGACGCTGAAGAAGCCTATAGAATCGGCCTGGTTAATAAAGTAGTAGCCCAAGCAGACTTGATGGCAGAAGCTGAAAAAATGGCTAAGAAGATCATGAAAAATGCACCTTATGCAGTAAGATTATGTAAAGAAGCAATCAACATAGGAATGGAAGTTGATCTTAAGACAGGTTCCCAATATGAAGGAGCTTTATTTGGAACAACTTGCGCAACTGCAGACAAACAAGAAGGTATGGATGCATTCTTAAATAAGAGAAAACCTATTTTTACTGGGGAATAACTTAATATCACTAGATAAGCTGTCACGATAATTATTGTAGGAATTAGGACAAGCAAGTTTCTGCTTTAAGATGCTAATAAACTACACTTGTTCTAAGTTGAGTGAATAAAACAAATTGTCTGGCGTTAATTTTCATAGAATTTGTCGTAAATTTAAACACAGTATCCTAAATGCTACACTTTTGAAAAGAATAAGTAAAAGAATGATGCGAAAATACATATTTGATGCGTTAATAAATCAATCCTTAGGATGTTAAAATATCAAACGATAATCTCAAATTTTACAGCTAATCGATGCAATTGTGCATAAAAACGGCGGAAATAATCTACTTTTTATTCCATCGATTGTAGACAAAGCGCATCATTTCCAATTTTAAGAACATTGGCATGAAACTTGCTTAATGTTAATAAATAGGTACATAAAGAGGGAGGTTTATTATGGCTAAGATCATAACTGTAGAAGAAGCAGCTAGTATGATTAAGGATGGCATGTCTGTAATGGTTTCCGGTTTCTGGGGTGTTGGTGCGCCTGACAAAATATTGCATCAAATCGTAGCAAACGGAACAAAAAACCTTACAGCAATGTCTATTTCTGCATCTATGCCGGGCAGAGGCTCAGGGATACTCATCGATGGAAAATGCGTAAGTAAATTTATCGCATCCTTTGTAGGCAGAAATAAGGAAGCAGCGAAACAAATGGAAGCAGGAGAATTGGAAGTTGAATTTACGCCACAAGGAACATTAGCTGAAAGATGTAGAGCAGGTGGATTCGGGCTGGGCGGCATATTGACTCCGACATCATTAGGAACGGAATTAGGTGAAGGAAAGCCAATTATTGAAGTAGATGGCAAAAAGTATGTACTTGAAACCGCTTTAAAGGCTGATTTTGCATTAATCAAGGCTAACAAGGCTGACAAGGCCGGCAATCTTATTTACCATAAAGCTACAAGAAACACGAATCCTTTAATGGCACCGGCAGGAAAAATAACCATATGTCAAGTAGATGAAATAGTAGAAATAGGCGAAATGGATCCAAATGATGTTATGACACCTGGTGTTTTTGTCGACTATTTAGTTCAAAGTTAGGAAGGGAGAATGAATGATGGATAAGAAAGAAATGATAGCAAAGAGAATTGCTCAAATACTTAAGCCTAACGAATTCGTAAACCTAGGTATTGGAATTCCTACACTTGTAGCTAAATATATTGATCCGAAAAGTGATATTCATTTTCACTCTGAAAATGGATTCACCCATGCAGGACCAATCATTACGGATCCGGACAAAATCGATAAAGAATTAATCAATGCCAGCGATCAATTTGTATCAATCCTACCTGGTGGTGCATTCTTCGATAGTGCAACATCTTTTGGTATTGTAAGAGGCGGGCACTTAGACTGGACCATACTGGGTGCATTACAAGTGGACGCAGAAGGTAACCTTGCCAACTGGAAAGTTCCTGGAGCTGTTACTGTAGGCGTAGGTGGAGGAATGGACTTAGTATCTGGAGACTTAAAGGTGATTATCGCCATGGAGCATTGTTCTAAAGATGGTACGTCTAAGATAGTCAATAAATGTGATGTTCCGCTGACAGGACTTAAATGTGTTGACATCATCGTGACAGACCTGGCATTTATTGAAGTAACACCAGAAGGCTTAGTTCTAAGAGAAACGGCACCTGGAGTTAGCGTAGATGAGGTCATTGCAGCTACAGAAGCAGATTTAATATTAGACCCTAATATTAAAACAATGGACGTTTAAATAAGGCAACAACTTTTTAAATATATAATAAATCTAAATAGAGAAAGGATGATATTTAATGGAAGTTAACAGTATTTTAATCTACGGCCCAGGCCAAATGGGTAATGGTATTGCTCACGTAATGGCAGAGCAAGGAATCAAGGTAATTCTACAAGGAAGAGCTCAAAGCTCAATAGACAAAGGAATGAAAATGATTAACGATAACTGTAATCGTGCAATCAAAAAAGGAACTTTGACTGAAGAGAAAAAAGCTTATATTTTATCCAATATCACAACAAGAGTAGGCGAAGAATTTACTAAAGAAGACTGTGATGTGGATATGGTAATGGAAGCAATTGCTGAAGATATTGATCTTAAAAAGGATCTTTTCAGAAAGTGGAATGAACTATGCCCAGAAAGAACTATATTTGCAACAAACACATCTTCACTCCCTGTAACTGCACTTGCAGCTGTTACATCAAGACCGCACAAAGTTGTAGGTATGCACTTCTTTAGCCCTGTATTCGTTATGAGACTTGTTGAAGTTATCAACGGCTTAGCTACTGATGATGAAACAATGCAAGCTACTATTGAATTAGCAAAAAGAATTGGTAAAAACCCAGTTCCAGTAAATGACTATGCAGGATTCGTAGCAAACAGAATTATGTGCCCAATGATGAACGAAGCTGCTCAAGTAATGTTTGAAGGCGTTGCAGATGCAGAAACAGTTGATGCTTGTATGCTTTATGGATTTAACCATCCAATAGGACCGGTAAGATTAATGGATGCTATCGGATTAGATACAATGCTTCATGTAATGGAAATCCTTCACAGAGAATTTGGTGATGATAAATATAGACCAAGTCCATTGATGAGAAAATATGTTGAAGCTGGCTGGTTAGGAAAGAAAACAGGCAGAGGTTTCTACAACGATTATAAATAAGATTTCCTAGGACGTAATTAAAATAGATAAGGAGTGATAAACATGGCTGATTATCAAAATCTAATATTTGAAAAGAAAGATGGTATCGCTTATATTACTATTAATAGACCAAAAGCATTAAATGCTCTTAATAAAGATGTTTATGACGAATTAAACCCTGTTTTAGATGACATTGCTGCTGATGATTCAGTTCGAGTAGTTATTGTTACAGGATCAGGTGAAAAATCTTTTATTGCAGGAGCAGACATAGCTTATATGCTACCAATGTCTAGTCCTCAAGGTAAGGAATGGGGAGAAGTTGGTCAAAACACACTTGCAAAGATGGAAAACCTACCACAACCAGTAATAGCAGCTATTAATGGATTTGCATTAGGCGGTGGCTGTGAATTTGCAATGGCATGTGATATCCGACTTGCATCAGAAAATGCATTATTCGGCCAACCTGAAGTAGGTCTAGGAATCATACCTGGATTTGCGGGAACTCAAAGATTACCAAGATTAGTAGGCAAAGGTAGAGCAAAGGAAATATTACTTACAGCAAGCAATATAGATGCTCAAGAAGCATACAGAATTGGGTTAGTCAATAAAGTAGTGCCTCAAGCAGAGTTGATGGCAGAAGCTGAAAAAATGGCTAAGAAAATCATGAGAAATGCACCTTATGCAGTAAGATTATGTAAAGAAGCAGTCAACGTAGGAATGGAAGTTGACCTTAAGACAGGTTCTCAATATGAGGGAGCTTTATTTGGAACAACTTGCGCAACTGCAGACAAACAAGAAGGTATGGATGCATTCTTGAATAAGAGAAAGCCTACTTTTACCGGGAAATAACTAATTAATAAAAGTAAAGCTGTCATTTATACGATATGGCAGCTTTACTAAACGTTTTATTAATTTACAAACTCAATATTTTTATTAAATATTTTATTTATAAAACAAGGAGGATATTATTATGTTTAGTATGCAATTTAGCGAAGAACAACTAAAGATCCAACAAAACATGAAAGAGTTTTGCGAAAAAGAAGTAGCTCCAGGTGTAGCTCAAAGAGATAAAGATGGTGATGACACTGCTACTGCTGCTCTCATGAAAAGATTAGGTGAGCTTGGATTCTGGGGACTACCTTATCCAAAAGAATACGGCGGATCTGGTGCGGATACACTATCTTATGCTTTAGCAAGTATAGAGCTTAATAAGGTAGATGCTTCCTTGGGATGTTCCTACTCTATTCACACTTCTGTATCAGCATGGATACCTTTTGTATATGGTACTGAAGAACAAAAACGTAGATTTGCTACACCAATGTTCAATGGTGAAAAAATTGGAGCATTCGGTTTAACTGAGCCAAATGCGGGTAGTGATGCTGCAATGCAAATTACTATAGCAGAAAAAGATGGCGAAAACTATATTATTAACGGTACAAAATGCTTTATAACGAACTCTGGTCATGCGGATACAACACTATTATTTACCATGACAGACAGATCAAAAGGCGTAAAAGGTATTACTTGCTTTGCTATAGACAAAGACACTCCTGGTTTTAACTTTACTAAAAAAGAAGATAAAATGGGGATAAGAGGAACTGTTCAAAGGGTTATCGAAATAGAGAACATGAAAGTAAATGCTGACAGAAGAATAGGTCAAGAAGGCGAAGGATTCAAGATCGCAATGCAAGCTCTTGACGGAGGAAGAATAGGAATAGGTGCACAAGGTGTTGGTATAGCTGAAGGTGCTTATGAATATGCTCTAGCTTATGCTAAGGAACGTGTTCAATTCGGAAAACCAATCTTCGCTCAACAAGCAGTAGCATTTAAATTTGCAGAAATGGCAACTAAAATTGAATATGCTAAATTACTTTGCTTAAAAGCAGCATGGTTAAAAGATACTCATCAACCTTATGGCATGGCAGCAGCTATGGCAAAAATGGTAGGAACAGATGTAGCTATGGAAGTCACTACAGATGCAGTTCAAATGATGGGTGGAGCTGGATTCTTAAAAGATCATCCAGTTGAAAGAATGATGAGAGATGCTAAGATAACTCAAATCTATGAAGGAACTAACGAAATTCAAAAAGTAGTTATTTCTGGATATATCGGAAGATAATAAAGGTTTGCGAAATCACAGTATTTGTTATTACAAACAGATTAACTCCTATGTTGAGTTAATCTGTTTGTTTTAATAGGGAAGAAATAAAAGAGGTTATTTGGGAATAATGAAATTAAACGTTGAAAAAAATATAGATAATAGTATAATATCACTGTATTGAATTATTATTAAATTGAGAGGCTAGGCATATGAAAATTCTAGTATTAGTAAAAGAAACAGTTGATTCAAATATAAATATGGGATTAGATAATGAGAAGAAACCTATACCCAACAAAGAGGTCTATGTGATTAATAGACTAGATGAATTTGCAATCGAGGAAGCGGTACGTATTAAGGAAAGATTTGGTGGAGAAGTGGTTATCCTTACTGTTGGTCCGGAAAGCGCTATGGTGACTATACGAACTGCCTTATCCAAAGGTGGAGACAGGGCTATCTTGATAAAATCAGAAGTAGATAATCCAATGGGAATATGTGAGGCCCTCAAGATTGCAGTAGAGATGGAAAAGGATTATGATCTTATCTTGGGAGGCTGGGTTTCTTATGATCTGAATAATGCTCAGGTTCCAACAAGATTAGGGACAGAGCTGGGGATTCCTATAATAAATAATGTTACTAAAATTACAATCAATGAAAAGGATAGACTTATTGAAGCAGAAAGGGATAATGAAGAATATGCAGAAATCATTGAAACAAAACTACCTGCTGTATGCACTGTTCAAAGAATAATAAATGAACCCAGATTACCGGCTATTTCAGAAATTATGGACGTTAAATATAAAGAGATAAAAATAATAGATTTTAAGAAGACCACAAAAGATAGTAAAAACATAGTCCAATATTCTCGTCCTCCTAAAAGACGAGATAATATAAAACTGATTAATGTTGAAGCGGAAGAAGCTGTTGATCAACTCATGGCTGCATTGAAAAAAGCGAAATTGTTATAGGAGAATAGGATATGATAAGGAATGCACTGTTATTAGTCGAAGTCAGAGATGGTAAATTAAAAAGAATAAGCAGACAGATATTGAACTATTTTAGCCAATTGGAAAAATTAAAAGTGAATGTTTTAATATATAGAGATCATATTGATCAAGAAATGGTTGATGAGATATCAGGATATAATGTTGATAGAATATATGCAGCCGAGCACGAATATTTGAAAGAATATAACCCTGAGATATTAACAGATTGTTTTAAAAAAATAATTGATGAAATAAAACCAGATTGTATATTTGCGTGTAATACCGCACTTACACGAGATTTATTCCCGAGATTAGCGCAAATCTACAAAAAAGAGATGATAAGCGATGTGACTGATGTCGAACATAAAAGGTATGGATTTAGGATTAGCCGTCCTATTTATGGAGGGAAAATATTTGAGACGATTCAGGTTAAAGATTACCCGATGTTTATTACAACCAGAGCTAATACTTTTGAAGAAGGATTGCCAAGAGAGAAAAAGGATGTCGAGATTATACATTTGGACATGACAGAGTATAATAACAAGAACTTAACCTATATCGTAAAGGATGTTGTCGAAAGGACAGAAACAAAGGTTCCTATAACAGAAGCTGAGGTTGTCATCATCGGTGGTGGCGGGCTTAAAAAGAAAGAAAATTTCCAAAGGCTTTTTGAACTGGCAGATCTTTTAGATGCCCAAGTAGGTGGAACAAGGCAAGTTACCAATGCGAAATGGTTGCCTTGGCCTAAAATGGTAGGACAATCAGGTAAAAGAATAAGACCAAAATTATATTTGTCTTTTGGTGTATCAGGAGCAATGCAACATACGGCAGGCATGCTGGTATCGGGATATGTTGTAGCAGTTGATAAATATAAGGATGCGCGAATATTTGATTATGCTGATTTTGCGATTGTTGCCCAAGCTATGGAAATCTTGGAGCCTTTAATCAAAAGATTGAAGGAATATAAAAAGGCAGAATAACAGGGATATATTTTTAAGGAGGTTAATAAACCTCCTTTTTAGTAGAAAGTAAAAAAAGTAAAATTGATAAAAATACTACAATCCCCTCTAAAATAGTATGGGAAGTTCTACATTCATGAGAATAACAATTGACAGCTGGTAAGAAATAATATAAATTGTTATTAGCTGACAAAATTAAAAGAATCAATTTAAAGTTTTTCAAAAAGAAAACATGACAACAATTTAACATAGATGTACACTTGCATCTGAGATGCATTGTTACATCTATCCCCTCGGTTCCTAGAAATACAATAGCAGGGAAGATATTGATGAAAATTGATGTGAATTTTCATCAATTGATTGGAGTTGATGTTGAATATTACAATAAAAAAATTTTAATTTTACGAAGAACCTTTGTCGAATGAACTTGAAAATTCAAGCTCATTTTAGATATTTGTTTTAAAATTGAATTCTTTTAAGGAATTGGCACAGATATTGCAACTTTAATTTATCAAACAAAGCCCTAACGCAATAAATATTGTGTAAAACAGATAAGGGATAATTTGACAATCTTAAGGAGGTTAGTTGTATTTTGAATAAATGGCAAGAAATGTATAAGGAGAAGCTAACAACAGCAGAAGAGGCGGCTAAATATGTGCAAAGTGGAGATGTTTGTGCTTCCACTTGTGGAGTCGGAGAGCCACCAGCGTTAGCAGATGCAATCGCAGAAAGAGCAAAACAAGAAGGTTTACATGGAATAACACATGAACTTATGTTAACATTACATCCTTTAAAATGTTACTTACCAGAATACCAAGACCACATGAGCAGTGTGCATTGGTTTATAGGCGGACCGGGCAGAAAAGCTGCTCAAAGTGCAAAGGGCGATTATATGCCTGCTTATTATAAGGATGTTCCACCACTATGGAGAACTTATGCAAAGGCAGATATAGCTTACGCTACAGTTTCACCCATGGATAAGCACGGTTGGTTTAGCTATGGACCAGCAGCAGGAGAAGGTAGAGCTCAAATGGAAAGAGCTAGAGTTGTTCTTTTAGAAGTGAATGAGAATATGCCAAGAGTGCATGGTTCTCAATTTATTCACATTTCCGAGGTAACAGCCTTAATTGAAAACAATGTACCATTACCTGCAACCCCTGAGGCACCATTATTAGAGGAAGAACTAGCAATAGGTAAACATATCTCTCATATGATACCCAATGAAGCTACTATCCAGTTAGGAATAGGCGGAATGCCTAATGCTGTTGCAGCATCCATTATGGACAAAAGAGGATTAGGATTCCATAGTGAAATGTTCCCGGCAAGAGCCATGGACCTAATGGAAGCAGGGGTCATTGACAACTGGAATAAACCTGTTCATAAGCATAAGTCCATCGCATCTTTCTCAGTAGGACCTAAGAAACTATATGATTATTTAGATGATAATCCAGCTGTTGAATTTCACAGCATTGATTATACAAACAACCCTAATTTAATAGCACAACATGATAACTTTATTTCTATAAATGCTACTTTAGAAGTGGACCTCATTGGTCAAGCTTGCTCTGAAACAATAGGACCTGTTCCTTTCAGCGGAACCGGTGGACAAAGCGATTTTGTAAGAGGAGCAAACATGTCAAAGGGTGGAAAGTCCATCTTATCCATGTTCTCAACTGCAAAACAAGGCACTTTATCTAAAGTAAGACCTATGCTAACTCATGGTGCCCATGTCACCGTTAGCAAGAATGATATCGACTACGTTGTAACAGAATTTGGTGTAGCGCATTTAAAGGGCAAGACTGCTTCTCAAAGAGCGAAAGAAATGATCAGTATAGCTCATCCTAAGTTCAGAGAAGAACTTACTTTTGAAGCTAAAAAACTAAATCTGATTCCATAACTACGTAGTGAGTATGTAGCAACTATGTAGTTTGAGAATAAATATTACAGATAATGCATAGTTTTAGAGGCCATAGTATAAACATATTATTGGTGTCAATTATGCAATATCCAAAAAATATTATAAAAGAGGAGTGATTATTGTGACAATAATGAACGGGGAACAATATCGTGCTAGTATTAAAAAAATGCGTCCAAACGTATACAAGTGGGGCAAATTAATCGAGGACGTAACTACTCATCCAGCTACAAAATTA
>Ga0265293_10010588_pt1 | contig 12838 bp, 9 predicted proteins | sample Munlanlewell138R_FD_192505 | JGI IMG/M metagenome (GOLD analysis project Ga0265293, IMG submission 192505) | Leachate microbial communities from a municipal landfill in Southern Ontario, Canada - Leachate well 138R | ecosystem: Engineered > Solid waste > Landfill > Unclassified | place: Canada... | reverse complement strand
TCAATGGATAGAGACAATGAAGTCTTAGAAGGGATTGCCGATGGTATTATTTCGGCAACCGTTGCTCAACAAACCGCTTTGATGCCCTACTATGCGACCCAAATTCTCTACAATTTAAACAACAGTAACGTTGCTATTACCAGTGACAACGCCGCTGCCGGTGTTTTAGGTATCCCATCTATGGTTGATACCGGAGCTGTGATCGTTGACGCAAGTAACTACAAATATTTTATGAGATAGGGCTTGAGTTGAGAGAAGGCTTTAATTGAAACCAGTTAAGGCCTTCACTCTTTTTTTTCAAACGAGGACTATAAAATGGTAGAAAAAGTATTGCTTGAAGCCAGAGGTGTAACAAAAACCTTCCCGGGGGTAAAAGCCCTCGATGAGGTTGATTTCCGTCTTAGAGAAGGCGAAGTTCATGCCATTGTTGGCGAAAATGGAGCTGGTAAAAGCACCTTGATGCTTACCCTGGGAGGGGTGTACCGCCCGGATGCAGGCACTATTTTTATGGAAGGAGAGGAACTTACCTGTCTGTCTCCGCACGAGGCTAATTTGAAAGGGATCAGTATTGTATTCCAGGAATTAAGCTTGATCCCGAGCTTAAGTATTGCTGAAAATATTTTTGCAAACCGTCAGCCACTGAAAAGGTTAAATTTCATCGATAAGAAAAAGATGTATGCAGAGACTACGAATATGCTGGGTTTGTTTGATTTAGAGTGTCTAGACCCGGCTACCCCTGTTAATGCATTGTCAATTGCCAATCAGCAGATTGTTGAAATTTTAAAGGCGATTTCTGTAAATCCAAAGGTATTAATCCTTGATGAACCAACGTCATCTTTAACCGAACCGGAAATAAAGCAGTTGTTTCAAAATATTAGGAAACTCAAAGAAAGAGGGTATTCATTTATCTATATTTCTCACCATTTAGTTGAAATATTCGATATAGCCGATAGGGTCACAGTCTTACGCGATGGGAAACATGTGTGTGAAACTATGGTGAGAGATATTGATGAAGACTACCTGATTACCAATATGGTTGGTAGAACTATTACCAATATGTACGGCAAACGGCACGAGGACGCTAGAATAGGGCAAGAAGTATTCTCTGTTAAAAATTTTACTGCTAGAAAACATGGCATTAGGCGCAATTTTGAAGAGATTTCTTTTAGCCTCTATGCCGGAGAAATTGTGGGAATGGCAGGCTTAGTAGGCGCCGGTCGAACAGAGACCGCCAGAGCTATAATGGGGGTAGACCCTAAAGAAAGCGGAGAGGTTTTTTTAAGCGGGAAAAAGATTACTATCCGTACTCCCAAAGATGCTATTAAACGGGGTATTGGGTATCTGAGTGAAGACCGGAAATCTCAGGGTTTAATCACCGGTTTTACTGTCAGAGATAATATTGTCTCAAATCATCTAGAAGATTTTGCGACCGCCTATGGGATCATAAATGATCGTTCGATTCATCAATTTGCACTAAAAACTAAAGAAAACTTTAGGATTGCGACCCCTTCTGTTTATCAGATAGTAAAAAACTTGAGTGGCGGGAATCAGCAAAAGGTTCTACTGGGAATGTGGTTTGGCATTAATCCAAAGGTGCTGATAGTAGACGAGCCCACGCGAGGCGTAGATGTTGGGGTAAAAAGTGATATTTATCAACAATTGAGGGCTTTGGCTGCGCAGGGAGTAGCTATTCTAGTCATCTCCTCCGATTTGCCGGAAATTTTAGGTATTAGTGATCGTATCCTTGTAATGCAAAACGGAAGGATAGTGGGAGAAGTGCCGGCCAAAGAGGCCTCAGAAGAGATAGTTATTTCATTGGCAGCCAAGGCTGTAAACGGAGGGGTGTGTGATTAATTGGTTAAAGAATTTGGTAAAACAGCGGGAGTTTGTGATAACCTTAATTGTCGTTGCACTATTCATCATGATGACTTTTGCATCTCCCTATTTTTTGACAAACGCCAACTTATTGGCCGTGATGTTGGGGTTATCGTTGGAGGCAATTATTGCTGTTGCAATGGTTCACCTAATGGTTACAGGTGGCTTTGACATGTCGGTCGGCTCTATAGTCGCCTTTACAGGGGCTACTACGGCTCTGATACTAAGGGCAGGGGTCCCAGTTGTATTGGCAGTTATTTTAGGGCTAATTTTAGGGGCGGCTATAGGGCTTTTTAATGGTCTCATAGTGGCTAAAATCGGGATTAATCCCTTTGTAACGACCCTCTCAAGCTTAAGTCTTTACAGAGGACTGACACTAATAGTTACCAGGGGACAGAATGTAACGGGCCTACCGGCGGCTTTTAAAGCCATTGGACAGGCTAAATTTGCGGGCATACAAACCCCGATAATCATTAGTGTTGTTTTGTTGATTATTGGTGATATCTTACTGCGTAAATCACGTTTTTTCAGACAAAGCTACTATATTGGCGGTAACGAGCATGCCGCTCGCTTGTCGGGAATCGCCGTCGATAAAATTAAAATTTTAGCCTATGTTTTGACCGGGTTGTTTGCGGCAATCTCGGGTATAGTTATGACAGCGAGACTAGGGTCGGCTTCCGTAACCGCCGGGACAGGGCTGGAGCTGAGAGTCATAACCGCGGTTATTATTGGCGGGGCTAGTCTATCGGGGGGAGAGGGCACTGTTTTGGGCGCCTTCCTGGGGACTCTTTTAATGGGATTAATAAGTAATGCGCTGACTCTAACCGGCGTTGATGTCTATTGGCAGACTTTTGTGACCGGGGCAACGCTGTTGACGGCAGTACTGATAGATACTTTGTCCAAAAAATACAAAATAAGCTAACTTAATGGGGGGATTACAATGACAGGTAAAGAAAAATTGCAGCTTGCACTAAATCATAAAGAGGGGCAGGTCCCCGTAGATTTTGGCGCTACCTCAGTAACTCGAATTCATTGTAGTGTTGTGGAAAAGCTAAGGAAGATATATGGCTTAAAAGAGCGACCAATCAAAGTCCACGAGCCTTATCAGATGCTTGGTTATATTGACGAAGATCTATTGAACGCCATGGACATAGATATTGTGGGAATTTTTGGCGTTGATACAATGTTTGGCTTCCCCTTAGGTTCTGTTTACAAAGAGTCGGATTTCAAGGAGTGGAAGACCCCTTGGGGACAAAAAGTTTTAGTCCCTAATAGCTTTGAAGTCTCTGAGGACGCCAACTATTTTTACCTCTATCCCGCGGGGGATAGAAGTGCCCCTCCCAGCGGCCAGATGCCTAAAAGCGGGTTCTTTTTTGATACTATCGTACGTCAAGAACCGCTGGATGATGAGAACTTAAACGTAGAAGACAATCTCGAGGAGTTTGGTGGGGTAAGCGAGGCCGATTTAGATTTTTACAGGGAGAGTGTTAAAAGTGCTCAAGCCACAGGGAAAGGGATTATTGCCAGTTTTGGGGGGACCGCCTTTGGTGATATCGCCCTTGTTCCAGCCCCCAACCTTAGATACCCAAAAGGGATTCGGGATATTACCGAATGGTATATCTCCACCGTGACTCGCCAAGATTACATTCATGAGATTTTCAAAGAACAGACACGTATTGCTATCGAGAATTTAAAGAAAATTCATGGAGCTGTCGGAAATTCCGTCGACGCTCTGTTTATATGTGGAACTGACTTCGGGACACAGACCGGGCAGTTTTGCTCTCCCGAAACTTTCAACACCTTATATGCTCCTTACTACAAAGAGGTCAATGATTGGATTCATGCCAACACCACTTGGAAAACTTTTAAACACTCCTGTGGCGCTGTGGAACCTTTTATTAGCTCCATGATAGAGGCAGGCTTTGACATTTTAAACCCTGTTCAATGCTCGGCAACCGGCATGGATCCTAACCATTTAAAAGAGACTTACGGTGCAAAGCTTACTTTTTGGGGCGGTGGAGTAGACACCCAAAAAACCCTCCCCTTTGGAACTCCGGAGGAAGTACGTACTGAGGTTAGGGAGCGACTGGAGATTTTTAGTAAAAATGGCGGGTACGTGTTTAACACGATTCACAATTTACAGGCAGCCACCCCAATTGAAAATGTTGAAGCTATGCTTGAAACAGTGGTAGAGTTCAATAACAATAGGTGAGTGGAGAAGAGATGTGGGTAATGCCCTACGGATTTTGTTAGTAGATGATGAGCCTCTGGCGCGTTATGCTTGTAGGAAGTTAATAAACGAAAAATTCCCCGGCTATAAAGTTGTCGGGGAGGTTTCTACCGGTTCTGAAGCATTGAAGGCTTTTCGAGCTTTGGAGCCGGATATTATCCTCATGGACATAGAACTACCTGAAATAAATGGGCTAGAGGCCTCCCTCTTGATTCTTAAGGAGAGCCCCGAGACCCAAATTATCATTGTCAGTGCTTATGAGAGGTTTGGCTATGCTCAAGAGGCGATAAATACCGGAGTTCTCGGGTATGTTGTAAAACCTATCCAGGAGAGTTCTTTGAGAGCTTTAATGGACCATGCCCGCCAAAATATCTCAAGTTCAAAAAAATTTTCTTCTTCTCAAGAAGAGTTTCATCTTTATCGTTCATTGGCAATTAAAGATATGGTGGCAGCGTTTATGCACGGGAGTTACGGGGGGTTAACAGCCGAAGCCTTTGCCCATCTACTGTCCCAGCCGATAAGTGAGGGCATGTTCATGGTCTGCTCAATCAGAAATAGTAATGCAGAGGACTCCCTGGAAGAAGAACAACGCTTCCAGATTGAACAAGCCGTTGGAAGATTCCCCAATTGTTTTGCCGGTCATTGGATAGGGGCTGTGCTCCCCATTTTTGTCTCGACTTTCTTAGAGTTAACTCCCAAGAAATATAGTCACAAGGATGAGCAGATTCGCTCTTTTGTCAGAGAATTTACCCGCTCTATTCAATCTAAAACTGGCTTAACCATGCGGGTGTGTGTCGGAGCATGGCAAACTAATCCGGCACGATTCCCCCGCTCTTTTCATCAGGCGTTTGATTTGCTGCAAACTAATGGAAGTGAAGCTATTCAAATTTGTCGCACTGTTAACGATGTCCCAGATTCACGTTCTGAAGATTCAAAAAGCGGTGTTTTCCCCGATAAGATTGAAGCTCAGTTAATTCAGGCCATTATTCACGGGAAAAAAGAAGAGGCGCGAGAGGGAGCTGTTCAGTTTACGAGGTGGTTGGCAGATAATACAAATTCTGTGTTATCGATGAAGTACACCACTTTGGAATTATTAATCCAAATTAGGCGTAATCAAACTCTCAGGATTCATAATCGCCTTCAAGAGTTAATCCAGTCGTTAATCAGAGTTTTAGACTACTTCGAGACTAGCGAAGAAATCTACAATTGGCTGCCTACGGCGATTAATCATATCGTGAGAATTACCGATGAATCCTTATCTGCCGAAGAGACGAATATCCAAAAAATACTTCACTACATAGATCTTAATGACCTAGGAACTACTGTTAGTTTGGAGAATGTAGCCTCTTTTATAGGATTAACCCCTCAATACATTAGCAGACTATTTAAGCAACACTTTAATATAAACTTTATCGATTATGTAACTCAACGCAGAATTAATTTGGCTGCTGATTTGCTTAAGACTACTGATTTACCTATTAAAGATGTCTCTTCCCGTTGCGGTTATAATGACATGAGCTATTTTTCTAAAGTGTTCAGCAAATTTATTGGCTTGACCCCACGGGAATACCGTCAACAGGCAAAGTTAGCTGAGTCTCATTCCCCTTTAAAGGGAGATTGATGATACATTCCGTTCCTTCAGGCTGAAGTCGTTTGATGATAATCGGTTTCTCTCCATAGCTCAACTCGAGGCGCCTTAACACGTTGTACATCCCTAAGGGCTTTTTTTGTTTTAATGCTTCACTCGTAACTGTTAACTCTTCGGTATTAAACATCGACAGGGAGTTTAAATAGTCAATTACTTCTTGTTCTATTCCACGGCCGTTGTCCCTGACAATAATCCTAATCACTCCGTTGGCAAGCTTATTGATATGAAGTTCTACTTTGCCTTTTCTAGCTAAAGGCTCAAGGCCGTGTTTAATGGAGTTCTCGATAAGGGGTTGTAGCAACATGCTTGGAACAAGCTCTCCAAATGTCTCAGGGTCTATATATTCAATATAAGAGATCTTATCGCCATAGCGCATCTGTTGGATGTTCATATAACTACGCACGGCTACAATCTCTTGTTCAAGCATCACCATCTCATTTTGGTTTTTTAAATTGTAACGTAAGAGGGTCGATAAATTACAGATAAGTTGATTAGTTTGGGGAGCTTCTTCAAGTTGGGCGATGGCAGAGATGGTATTGAGGGTGTTAAAGAGGAAGTGGGGATTAATTTGGGATTGTAGCAAAGCCAACTCTGATTCCTTAAGCAAGCGTAAAGTTTCTTGGTTTTCGATCTCTTTGAGTTTCAGTTGCTGTTCAATTTTGGCTTTCTCTTGGATGCTGTTAACGAGTCTCTTAATTCTAGAGCCCATACTGTTAAACGAATCGATTAAGATGGCAATTTCATCGTTGGTTTTAATTGGTTCGATGGAGGCATCTAAATCTCCTCGCCCAAAAGCCAGCATAGTCGTGGCCAGTGTGTGGATGGGTTGAGAAACGGAAGAGGCGAACTTAGAGGCAATGAGGATCGAAATAAGGACCAGTAGGAGTATTATCCCGATAGAAAGACGGATGACATTTATCATAGTGCGTGAGAAACCACTGTAGAATTGCTGCAAATTTTCCATGTAGGTGGTGTTAATTTTAGCTAGCTCATTTTCTATGTAACCAACGTGGCGCTCAATACTATTCATTTGGTCCCTGATGTATATTCGTGGGAGGCCTCCTGAATAATCTAAGTAAAGGTGGTTGATTTTGTCAGTTACAGAGTTCACCATATTAGTTAAGTCTGAGAGCTGATAATAGAGGGGACTGTGGTAGGTACTCCCTTTTTGGAGAAGCTGGATATCGGCAGCTACATTTCCTAAAATCTCGGTAACATCCTCTTTGTAATTTGAATTTCCACTGCTGATATAGTTACTCAAGGTCTCTAAAAGAGTTAAAAAATTGATTGAAACTTTATGAAGCTCAACTTGATTTTCCAATTTACCGGAGAGTTGATGATAATAAGTGGCCGTCCAGAAAACAGAGGCAATATTCATAACCGCCATTAGGACAATAATCATCAAAAAGTTGAGGAGTAATTGCCTTTTTAACTTGTAGGGTAAACCGTTTATCTTTTTCATTGCTTAATGATTCTAAGAACGGCAATGAGCCACGTCAATAGGTGGGTAGACATAAAAGAAAGGCAGGTCTATAAAGGTTATTGAGGTAAACAGCGAAAATAAAAAGAGGCGACCTGCCAAAGGCATAGTAGCAAAATGGTCCATTAGTGACAATACGCTTTATAATTAAAGAGGTAATTCGTGCTTTTATGTAACTTTGTCACTCCACTCAATCCTCTTTTATTGATTAAAATAAAGAGAGGCTCTTAAACAGTGCAGGAGGATTTTAATGCAAGAACTTTTGATTATCGGAGGGGTCGCCTCTGGGGCAACTGCCGCAGCTCGCGCTCGTCGTATTAATAATGATGTCAACATCACCATACTGGAAGCGGGCGCTGACGTCTCCTTTGCCAATTGTGGTCTCCCTTATTATCTTGGCGGTGATATCGAGTATCGCTCCTCTTTAATCCTGGCCAGCCCTGAAACATTTCATGAGCAGTACCGAGTGAATGTACACACCAATACGGTAGCTATAGCAATAGATCGTCATAAAAAGCGGGTGAAAGCCCACAACACCCAAACGGGACAGGAGAGCTACTTTCCCTATGATGCCCTAATTCTTGCCCAGGGAGGGAAGCCAATAATCCCACCCCTCAACGGGGTCGCTAAACCCCATGTTTTCCAGCTGTGGACTTTAAAAGACATGGATGCTATCGACCTCTACATCTACGAAAATAACCCTAAAAATGCGGTTGTGGTGGGTGGTGGCTTTATCGGTTTAGAGATGGTTGAAGCCTTGGTCAAACGGGGAATGCAGGTAACGCTGGTTGAAATGACTAGGCAAGTTTTACCCAATTTAGAGGGGGAGTTTGCCGGTTTTATCACAAAAGAACTCCTTGATTACGGTGTGAAACTCAAGTTAGGGACTTCACTGCAAACCATAGAGGATAATCAGATCCTCTTAAGTGATGGCTCCGCCGTTAAAGCCGATTTTGTATTGCTCTCTGTTGGGGTAAAGCCCACGCTTCAATTGGCTGAAGAGGCCGGCTTGGCTTTAGGCCTTTCGGGAGGACTACTCGTTAATGAGCAACTGCAGACCAGTGACCACTCGATTTTTGCCGCCGGAGACATGGTAGAAATCCATGACAGTGTTTTGGGGAAAAATTACAGAGTTCCTTTGGCAGGACCCGCTAACCGGCAAGGCCGTATTGCCGGTGAAAATGCTCTGGGAGGGAACCGAACTTACAAAGTGCTAACGAATTCCTCTATTGTTAAAGTTTTCGATGCGGTAGCCGGATCCACCGGATTGAGTCTCAAAGAGGCTAAAGGGGCGGGTTATGAGACTGATGCCGTTGTCATCCATAAGGTCAGCCATACCGCCTACTACAAAGGAGCCCAGAAGGTGAGTGTGATGCTCATTTGGGACAAAGTCAGTAAAAAAATCCTAGGAGCCCAAGTCGCCGGGTATGTTGGTGTTGATAAACGCATTGACGTATTGGCCACAGCAATTGCCGGAGGAATGACCATTGAAGATTTAGGGGAACTGGGGCTCTCTTATGCACCCCCTTTCAACTCTCCTAATGATCCGGTAAATATGGCGGCTTTTACAGCAGTTAACCATGACAGCAATTTCAGCCCTTCTGTACTTGCCCAAGATTTGGAGGAATTTATCAATCAAAGGCAGCCGGTAGTATTAGACCTGCGAGACCCAATTAGTTTTGCTAAAGCCAATTTATATAGCTCCAACAATATCAGCCAAAATGCCCTTAGAGAAAACTTAGAGCGTATCCCAGAGGGAGCCCCGTTACTTTTAATAAGTGAGGATGGCCAAAAAGGGCATGTAGTTTTAAGGATGCTTAAAGGCCTCGGCTTTGCTGAAGTTTACAACCTCAGCGGTGGGTACCTTAGCATTGAGCGCTACGAGCGGGCTATTGGTTACAACCGTCTTGGAGTAGGACTTTTTCCTATCGAAAAGAAATCAACAAAAGATCTAGACTCCCTGAAAGGGGCTAAAAAAGTTGAATTTACCGGTGATGAGCCGGCTTGCGCCCCCCAAGATGAAGGACCGATTATTGTCGATGTACGCACCCCAATGGAATTTGCCATGGGAGCCTGCCCCGGTGCCATTAATGTTGGCCTTGATAATTTAAAGAGGTGGGGACAAGAACTTGGCACTAAAGAGCGTGAAATTATTGTCTACTGTGCAACCGGAGCCCGTTCCAGCTATGCTGTACGTCTATTGGAACAAATCGGGTTTAAGAATGTAGTTAATGGGGGAGGCCTCCATGAGATGATGGAGAGAATTCCCAGTTAAAGAGAGATGGAGATTGGGGTTTAGTCATAGGGAGCAGATCTGGTTAAGAGAGCTTTCTAATTTACTTCCGTATTAATGCCGAGATGAATATACGACAACTTTAGCGATACATGATATAATGTAAGAAAGGCTAATGTAAGGACAATCCAGTATGGAAAGTATGACGGTAGAATACAAAAGAGAACTTTCTGAAGATTTAGAAAAAGAGGTTGTAGCCTTCTTGAATTCTTTGGGAGGGGAATTGTTTATTGGAGTAAATGATGAAGGGATTATCAGCGGGGTACAAAATCCCAATCAGTTATCTCTTACGATTATCGATCGAATCAAAAACAATATTCGGCCTGCGACAATGGGTCTTTTCAATGTGGCAGTGAAGCAAGATAGTGGTAATTCATATATCCACATTACAGTAGCACAAGGATTGGAGAAACCCTACTATTTGAAAAAATACGGGATGAGTGTTAAGGGCTGTTATACCCGTATTGGTTCCCAATCTTCTCCAATGACGTATAAACTGATAGATGAATTGAGTTCGCATCGGGTTGCACATACATTGAGTAATGTCGTCTCTCCAAACCAACATCTCACGTTCACTCAATTGAAGATTTACTACGCCGAGAAAGGTTTTGATGCCAATAGTGAATTCTTTCTGAGGAATCTTGGTCTTTATACTGAAGACGATCGTTATAACTATGTCGCTTATCTCATGGCCGATAACAACGGCAACTCGGTGAAAGTAGCCAGGTTCAGAGGGACCCAAAAACTTGAAATCCTAGAACGCAATGAGTTTGGCAGAGGATGTCTCATCAAGTCGGCTTATCAGGTACTTGATAAACTGGAAGTCGTCAATAGTACGATAGTGCGGGTTGGAGGAGATGCTGCTAGGAGAGAATTCCGTCTAATCGAAAAGGATGCTATGCGAGAAGCAGTTCTCAATGCAATCATACACAATGACTATATCAATGGTTCATTCCCTGTTTTTGAGATTTATGATAATCGAATAGAAATCATTTCCACTGGAGGACTTCCGGTTGGTTTAACAGAGGATGAATTTTTCAAAGGACGGTCGCATCCCCGTAACAGAGAGCTTATGAGGATATTCTCTGATATGGATTTATGTGAACAACTTGGCTCGGGGATGAAAAAAATCCTGAAAGCCTACTCCAAAAGCATTTTTGATATTTCAGAACATTTCATTGTAGTACGTTTCCCTTACAACAAAGAAGCACTTAAAATCTTAGAAGAATAAACTGATGGCGGAGTAAATGATGCAGAAATACAACTTTCCGAGAAGGCAGTGCTTCTTTTACCAATAATCAAGCAAGATGGGAAGTTGACTCAAAAGCAAATAGCTGAGCAATCAGCGCTCTCTGTAAGATCTGTGCAAAGAGCGATGAAAGAGTTAAAAGACAAAAATATCATAGTAAGGCATGGGTCTGATAAATCGGGGAGATACGTAGTTTTATCACGCTAGGACGCTAATACAGATAAAATTAGACCTGCTACCTCCAGATTACTTAGGTTTTGGAGGTAGCAAAAAGAAATTTTCTAGATCTTCTTTGATTTATCTTTTAAATGCACCTTCCATGAGCTCTGTTTCTGTTTTTTTAAGGCCGAGTTCTTTTGCTAAAACAGGCCATTGACTAACTATTTTTTTGGTTGTTTCGATAATCTTTTTGGCATCCTTATGCGAGAGCCTAAAAAATTCTGCCACCGAAAGTGCAAGGTCAAAATCAAGACTATTATTAGTTTCGTCAATTGCTAACGACAAGCCAAAGGGGCGCGGATTAGGGTTTACATCATAGCAAGGTGACAAAATCCAACCATCTTGACCAAGCAAAAAGCCATGATTTCTCAAATGGTCATCGGTATTGCCAACTGCAATATAAAAAACAATTCGTCTCCAAAGCTCTTCTAAATCTTTTGAAGCTTGTGCGCCAAAACGCATTATAAATTCGGCGAGCTCTAAATAACTTGCCCCTGCTTCGAAATTATCGCCATCTACACGGCCAAGTAGAGTCATTGCAGAAGCAAAATGGATTCGCTTATTTAGTTCTCGATCAAAACGCTTGGTTAAAAACGTATGACCTCTGCTTGATAGTTGTTCACATTTTACTGCGCTCATATTTATAGTGAGGCGTTCTGCAACTAAAGCACAAAGCATTTCCCACGCTCCAGAGTCGAATTCATCATTTTTACTGGGAAATTTTCCTATCCACAAAGAACCGCTTTCATCTAATACACTCGCTTTCGGTCGAGCCCCTCCAAGCGATGAGGCAGGTGCTAAAAGCAACAAAAACCAGGGTTCAAGTTCGCTCTCGTCTTCCCCGTGCTCAAACTTAAAACTTGCAGCTTCTAATTCTCGTAGTCGTGCCCAAGGGGGACAAGCAAACTGGCCATTTGAACTCTCAAATTCTTGTTTTCCAGCAATTTTAAACCGCAGAGCTCCCATTCTACTTTCATCATAGACGCCGAGCAAAAAATCTTTTTCTGTTAACAAGCGACTTTTTCGATTTTCTTTCTTTGCTATAATTTGTTCGCGCCTTTGCATTAAAATTTTTCCCCATCTGTCTGGCGAAGAATCTAAGAATAAACCAAAATTTGTTTTTTCGCTATTTAAAAAATGTGTGCCTTTAAAAAGTTGTAAATCGGGATCCAACACTCTTGTGTCAGAACGTCTAAGCCAAGAATCTGCATATTCAAAAGAAAAAATTTCTTTTCCTCGTAAAAAATCTGTACGCAAAAATCCTAGGATTTCTGGCTTAGAAAACCCCTTCCAATCTGCAAATACTTCTATTATTTCATTTGCCATATAAAATCTCTTTCTATCTCTTCCTCGCACGTCTTCGCACGGGGAGTTTTAAGTCTTGTAGCTTTTGGCCTAAAACGTCATCCTTTGCAATGTTTTCAATATCTTTTTCCAAGCCCAATACAAACAAAACTTGAATCCATGTTGCCACCGAAACAGAACTCGAGCCATTTTCTAAACTGCTCAAGGTTTGCCGAGAAATTCCGGCACGTTCAGCAACTATCTGTGCACTTAAATCGCGCCGCAAGCGAGCAAGGCGTATATTTTCGCCCGCTATTTTTAAACTTTTTTCCACAGAAGGTAATAAAACCGGAATCTTCTTTGCCATAACATCTCATATTTTAGTCATTAAAGACTAATATGTCAATTAAATTATACATTAAGAGAAGTAATTAAAAAGAGGCTCTAGCACAAAACCTGTGTGAAAATGAATAAGACTATTAAAGAGGGGATATAAAATGGGCAATGTCTCTGTTATTGTGTGAATAGAAAAAAAGCACACGAACGGAGAGCAAAGCCCA
>Ga0265293_10010587_pt1 | contig 12840 bp, 14 predicted proteins | sample Munlanlewell138R_FD_192505 | JGI IMG/M metagenome (GOLD analysis project Ga0265293, IMG submission 192505) | Leachate microbial communities from a municipal landfill in Southern Ontario, Canada - Leachate well 138R | ecosystem: Engineered > Solid waste > Landfill > Unclassified | place: Canada... | reverse complement strand
CGCCTGCCCTCCCAGCACCAGCGCACAGTTGCTGCCGCCAAAGCCGAAGGAGTTGCTCAATGCGACGCGCACCGGTGCATCCTGGCCCGCACAGCGGTAGTCGATGGCCATGGCCGGGTCCACGGCATCGGTGCCGGGACTGCCAGGTATCCAGTCCTCGGCAATGCTCTGCAGGGCGATGATGGCCTCGATCGCGCCCGCGGCCCCGAGCGTGTGACCCGTGGCCCCCTTGGTGGAGCTGCAGGGCACCTGGTCGCCGAACAGCGCCGCCACCGCCTTGCCTTCGGCCGCGTCGTTGGCCGGCGTGGCGGTGCCATGGAGGTTGATGTAGCCGATGGCCTGCGGCTGCAGCCCCGCGCAGACCAGTGCGGCCTCCATGGCAAGCTTCGCACCCAGACCCTCCGGGTGCGGCGCCGACATGTGATAGGCGTCGCTCGACTCGCCCGTGCCCAGCAGCCAGGCCTGCGCGGCGGCGGCGGACGTGTCGTCGCCTCGTTCCAGCAACGCAAAAGCGGCGCCTTCGCCGATGGAAATGCCGTCGCGCGTGGCGTCGTACGGCTTGGCCGGTCGCGTGGAGGTCAGCTGCAGCGACGAGAAGCCGTACAGCGTCGTCAGGCACAGGCTGTCCACCCCGCCCACGACGGCGGCATCGATGCTGCCCAGCGCGATCTGGCGCGCGGCGGCGGCGAACACCTTGGCGCTGGAGGAGCAGGCGGTGGAAATCGTCAGTACCATGCCTTCTGCCCCCAGCACCAGACGCGTGAAGTCGGCCACCGAAAACGGGTTGTGCGAGCCACCGTAGTTCAGGCTGGCGGGTAGCGCCCCCGTCGCCGGATCGCGGTGGCGGTAGGCGATCTCGGTTTCGAAGATGCCCGAGGTGCTGGTGCCCATGAACACGCCCACACGCTCGGCCCCGTAGCGCCGGACGGCCTCCCGCACCCGCTGCGCGAAGCCGTCGGTTTCCAGGCCCAGCAGCGCCAGCCGGTTGTTGCGGCAATCGTAGGCGGCCAGCGTCGCCGGCAGGCGCACATCGTCGACCCCGTCAACGATGCCGATCCAGGTATCGAGGCGAACGGTCTCGAATGTACAGGGCGCGAGCCCGCTGCGGCCGGCCCGCAGGGCCTGCAGGTTGGCGGCCAGACCCCGCCCGAGGCAGGTGGTGTAGGTGCTGGCGGTGATCGGTAGGGGCTGCACGTTCAGATGTCTCCTGCTCCGATCTTAGGCCATGGACGGGGCTGTCCCGGGGTGGCGTACCTGGCACACCAGCATGGTGTTGGCAAAGGGCAGCGCGCCACTCATGGGCTTGACCTCGACATCGAAGCCGATGTCGCGCAACAGCGCGCACCAATCGGCCACCGGGCGACAGTACAGGCGCGGCAGGCGGTGACCGCGCGAGAAGGTGACCACCTGATCGACCCACATCGACAGCTTGAACGGCAGACCTGCGGACTGGTCGCCCACGCGCGTGATGAAGCGTCCCCCCGGCCCGACCGCATCGCGGATGCGCTCGAGCACGCGGCGCTGCAGATCGAAATCGAAGTAGTGCAAGGCGTCGAGGATGGTCACCACGTCGCAGTGGCCGAAGTCGACGGCGTTCATGTCACCCTGTTCGACGTGCACCACGGGGTGGTCGGCACCGAAGGCCTGTGCCGCGCGCCAGACATCGCGCGCCATGAGTTCAACGCCGCGCATCTGCACGGGCTTCGGTGGCTTCGCCCACCCCCGGGGCCACTGGCCCTGCTCGAAGGCTTCATCCGCAGCCAGCAGCAACGCGAACAGGCTGCCCTGCCCGCTGCCGAGATCGAGAATGCGCCGGGCGTCCGTCAGCAGGCCGCTGCGCAGCAGCTCGGCGAAGATGGCATCGCCGCCCAGCTTGCCCCGGGCATAGTGGAAGGCGAATCGGTCGGCGCGGCGGAAGCGCTCGCAGGCCTTGGCGAGCAGGCCGCGCGGCAAAGAGGTGGTCATGCAGGTTGGATCGCTTGATGAAGGGTGACGGCGCTCAGATGGCGCGCACGCAACTGCTGTGCCAAGGCGGGCAGCACGGACAACAGCACAGGCTGGCCCTGGGCATCGCGGGCGGCATGGCCATCGTGCAGCAGCAGGATGTCGGTGTCGGCCAGCCCGCGCGTGAGCCGCGCCAGGACGATGCCCGGATCGGACTGGCGCGTGTCGTAGCCGCGGCGGGTCCAGGCCGCCAGTTGCAGGTCCAGCCCGCACAGCACCGGCTCCAGAAACAGGTTGCGCAGCCCGGCCGTGGGCCGGAAGAAACGCGGCGCCTGTCCGCTGAAGTCGGACAGCAGCGCCTGGGCGCGCGCGATGTCGGCGCGCAGTTTCGCCGGACCGAACAGGGACAGCGCGTGCGAGTGGCTGTAACCATGGTTCTCGACCCGGTGGCCGCGCTCGGTGATGGCGCGGCACAGTGCCGGGTGGCGCTCGGCGCGGTGGCCGATCAGGAAAAAGCTGGCCCGCAGGCCCTGCTCGTCCAGCAGGTCGAGCAGGCGCGGCGTGACCTCGGGGTCGGGCCCGTCGTCGATGGTGATGGCCACGCGCCCCTGGCCGGCGGGCGCCGGAGGCAGCCGCGTGATGTTCGGGCCCAGCCAGCGCATGCGGGGCAACAGTCCGGCGGCGGTGATGAGCACATGGTTGGCGGCCACGGCGCCCAGGGCCCAGGGCCAGGCCCCCGGCGCCGCCACGGCACCGGCCAGCGCCGCACCATGGCACCAGGCCGAGGCCTGCAGGAAGGCCGAGGGTCGCCAGCGCCGTGCTGCCATCAGCGCTGCTCCCCGCGCCGCGCCATCCAGGCCAGAAATACCTGCCACAGTGGCAACCAGGCGGCCCAGTCGTGGCCGCCAGCCACCTCCTCGACCGTGGCGTTGGGCAGGCGCTGCGCCAGCGGCCGCATGGTGTCGGCGAAGCGATCCCCGCACCCGATGCCGACGAAGGCCGGCAGGGACGGGCGCCCCTCGCGCAGGCCTTGCCAGAGCTGGAACTCCAGGTCGGCGGCCTGCGCCGGCGTGGCTTGCCAGGCATCGAGTCCGCCCGCACGGGCGATGGCGTTGGTCGTCAGGCGACTGCCCGGATAGGGTGCCAGCAGGCACAGACCCGCGAGCCCGGCCTCCTCGCGCTGCGCGTGGACCAGCGCCAGCCAGCCGCCCAGCGAGAGGCCGCCCAGCCACAGCTCGCGGTAACGGTCACGCAGGGGTGGCAGCACCTCGTGGGCCAGCGCGTCCACGGTATGGCCGATACGGACCAGATCAACCGGCAGCTCGGGCACCCACAGATCCAGGCTCCGGCCCGACGCAGCCAGCACGGCGGGCAGGCCCGCGGCCACCATGTCCGACGCACGCATCTGGGCGCCAGGCAGAAGCACCAGCGCAGAGCTGGCCCCCTCACTGCACCACAACGGCGTCATGCCGGCTTTCCCTGCCGGGGCACGATGAAAGCGGCCGCCAGCAGCAGCGCGATCACCACGCCCGGGGCCACCGTCGTGCCCATGGCCTTGAGGACCGGTGCGGTGGATGCGGCCAGTGCGCCAAAGCCGATCACCGTGGTCACGACCGCCACGCTCATGGACGACCAGACATCGACCGCCAGACCACCATCGGCGTCGATCTGGTCAAAAAACAAGGTGTAGTTGGAGCCAACGGCAACGATCAGCAGCAAACCGATCAGGTGCAACAGGTTCAGCTCGGTGCCCAGCGCATGCAGCGCGGCCATCACCATGATCACCGTCATGGCCAGGGTCAGCACCATGCGCCCGATGCGAACCCAGGAGCGCATGGCGAACGCCAGCATGGCGGTGATCGCGAGCACACCGCCCAGCGCCAGGTACACCGCCTGCTGCAGATAGTCGGCGTAGAGCGTCTCGAATTCCAGCTTCAGGTCGATGAACACGGCGCCGGTACCGGCAAGCGCCTGACGCACGGCGTCGGCGGGAATGTCGGGCGAGCCCGTGGCTGGCGGCCGCAAGGGCAGCACGATGTTCCACTGCCCGTCGGCCTGCGACATCATGGCGTCCACCGCCAGCGACATGGCCGTGCCGGCCAGATCGGCCCGCGTCATCGGCGGTGCCTGCCGGGCAGCGGCCACCGCGTCCAGGAACGGCGTCAGGCGCTCGGCCGACAGGGGGGCACCCTGCAGGGCCTGCGTCAGCCTGCGCTGCAGCTCTTCGCGCGGCGGCAGGGCGTCGAGGCGCTGGCGCTGTGTGTGCTCGCTGGGCAGAAAGCGGACCGGGCTGTCATAACCACCGATCAGTCCCTCATCGACGAGGCGGTCGAGTCGCTGCCCGGCGGCCTCGGCCTGCCGCAGCGCGCTCTCGCGATCACCGGCGGCCACCAGCACCATGTAGCGCGCATCGGGCGCACCGATGTCGGTGCGCAAGCGGGCATCGGCCTGGGCATCGGCCTCGGTGACGGTGGACAGGGCGGACAGGTTGGTGCTCCACAGGCGGTCGTGGTGCTGCACCAGGTACAGCAGCGCCACCGCCGTCAGGATCCAGGCCGGCCAGCGCAGGCGCCAGGCCTGCCCGAGCCAGCGCAGCGTGGTATTGCCCACCACGCCAGGCGGCGGAATGTCATGCCGATCGCCGGCCACCACCGGCAAAACGAAGCGTGTCACCAGGGCCGCCACCGCGATGCCCGAGAGCGCATACACACCCAGTTGGGCCAGGCCGGGGAAGCCGGCCCACAGCATCACCCCGAATCCGGCAATCGAGGTCACCACGCCCAGGCGGATCGTGGGCCAGAAGGTCTCGCGCCAGGCCTGCAGACCGACGCGCCCGGACTGGACGAAAAAGTAGATGGCGTAGTCCACCGATTCACCGATCAGGGCGGCACCAAACCCCACCGTGATGCCGTGCACCATGCCGAACACCAGGTCCACCGCCACGATGGCCGCCACCGTGCCGGCCACCACCGGCAGCAGGCCCAGCGCCATCATGCGGGGCGAGCGGTAGATCCACAACAGCAGCAGCCCGATGCCGATCGAGCTGATCAGGGAAATGCGCTCGATATCGGAGCGGATGTCCTCCCTGGCCTGGACGGCGAACATGCCCGGACCCGACAGGCTCAGCGACAGGCCATCGAGTGCGTGCGCCTGCTGCAGGGCGGCAAACTGCGCACGCACGGTGTTGATGGCCTGCGCCTGGCCATCGGTGTCGCCCCCGGGCGCGCGGGTCTGTGCCAGCAGCAGCGCGCGCTGGCCGTCGCGCGACGCCCATACACCACCCCGGGTATCGGGCTCGCTGCCCGGATGCAACTGCGCCAGGATCTCGATCATCTCGCCCGTCGGATCCTGCAGCAGGTAGGGCTTGAACAGGAAACCGACCGGCGATACCGCCACCCCGATGGCGCGATCGACCGCCTCGCGCAGGCCCTCGGGGGCCAAGCGCTCGGGCGTCAGCGCCGGGCTCAGGTGGTAGCGGTAGCGCAGCAGGACATCGCGCTCGGCCTCCAGGGCATCGGCCTCGCCGTTCTGCACCGAGACGAACAGGCCCGAGCTGGCCAGCCCATCGCGCAGCGCGCCCGAGGCCTGGACACGTTCGGCCTCGGTCCCGCCCTCGATACCGATCATCAGCAGGCGCGAAACGCTGCCGTCCTTCATCTGCCCGACCAGCACCCGCTGTTCGGGGCTGGGATCGGACGGCAGGAAAAACGACATGTCCGCAGTGAAGCGCGTGTGCAGGACGATCCAGGCCACGCCGGCCGCCACGGCGACCAGCCACAGCAGGAACGCCTTGAGGGGTGTGACTTTCATTCGCCGGCAATGGGCTCGATGGCCAGTTCGGAACGATCACCGTCGGCCTGCTGGTACTCGATCCGACGCACCTGGTTGCCGCCGCCCGAGACGGTGATGCGGCTGATCAGCGCCGAGACGGCGCCGTCCACCGGCGTCAGTGCCAGCGACCAGGCAGCGGGGCTGCCGGCCAGCGCCAGCCGGTAGTGCTTTTCCAGCGCCTGCCGGTTGCCCGCCAGGGTGCTGCGGATGCTTTCGACGAAGGCCTGCGCCTCGGGCCGGCTGGCCACGTTGACGGACATGCGGCGGTTGGCGCGCACCAGGGTCAGCGTGTCCTTGTCCAGCATCATGGATTCGGGGTACGGCTCGAGTGTGTGCTTTTCCAGCCGGTCGGGCGGCTGGTAGCGCAACTCGCCACTGGAGACGACCGGCTTGTCCAGCATGGCCATGGTCCGCGTTTCGACAAAACGCGCCTTGCCCCCCGTGTGCCGGGCCAGATCGCGCATCAGGGTGTCGATGTCGAAGGCGGCATGGGCGGCCAGCGACACGCTGGCCAGCAGCAGGGCCAGGAGGCGTCGGAAATTCATTGCTTGTGCCAGAAATCGTAAAAATTGAACCAGTTGTAGGGCGCTTCGCGCGCCAGACGCTCCAGCATGGCCACATAGGCCCGCATGGCGTGGGCAGTGGCGGCCTGCCGGTGCTCGCGCGGCACCTGCGAAAAATCGGCCAGCGGCTCGAAGCGGACCTGGTAACGGTTGCCGCCCAGGTACAGGCCGGCCATGAAAAACACGGGCCGCCGCAGCAGCATCGCCAGGCGCCAGGGCCCGACCGGAAAGCGCGCATGCTCGCCCAGGAACGGCAGGGCCACACCCTCATCACCGTCGGCGTCCAGCAGACGGTCGGCCAGCATGCCGACCAGGCAACCTTCGGCCAGGCGGTCCCTGACGGCCATCATGGAATCCACTCGGCCCAGGGGGATGATATCTTGCATGGCCGCCGGGTTGATGGCCCTCAGGGCGTCATTGATTTTGCGGGCATTTTCCTCGTACATCACCATGGCGACGCGCATGCCACCACGCTCGCGGCCCATGGCGCGCAGCACCTCGAAGCTGCCCAGGTGTGCGCCCATCAGCAGCACACCCTGGCCGCCGGCACAGGCCGCCTGCAGTGCCTCGGCGCCCTGCACCTCGATCTGCAGGCCATGGCTGTCCTCGCCAAGCAGGAACACACGGTCGTGCACGGTGGAGGCAAAGCTCAACACATGCCGGTAGCCATCGGCCCAGCTTGCCTCGCGTCCGAGCACACGGCCCAGGTAGTCGCGGCTGGCGCGGCGCGCGGTGGGCGCGAAGGCGGTGAAATAGGCCGCAATGCCGTACAGGACGACACGCCCGACACGGCGACCGAACAGGCGCGAGATGCCCACCATCAGGCGCAGCACCCAGGCGTGGCTACGCTCCCGGTGCTGACGCCAGCCAGTGTCCGGTGCTCTGCTCATGCGCCATCGCTTTGCAGAACACCGCTGGCCACCGCCTCATCGCCCATGCGGATATCGAAGCCCAGCGCGCCCCGCGGGGTGGACGCCAGTGCCAGCCGCAGCACGGCGCCCGGCCCCACCGGGCGCAGGAACTTGGCCTGCACGATGGCCCAGCCGGTGGCCTGCGGCCGCACCTGGCGGGCCAGATGCAACACACGGTCGAGCAGCACGACACCGGGCACGATGGGACGCCCCGGGAAATGCCCGGCCAGGGCGGGATGGTCGTCCGGCACGGTCCAGGTTTCAGCGTGCACTGCCCCCTCCTTGCCCCGCGACATGCTCGGCATAGAGTTGCTCCAGGCTGTCCCGGGTGATCTTGCCCGTGTGGTTGCGCGGCAGCGCCGGCACCAGCACCAGGGGACGGGGCAGGAAAATCGGGTCGACGCAGCGGCGCAGCGCCGCCAGCAGGTCGGCGTGCGAGCGGCCCGGCGCCACCACCGCGAAGGCCACCAAGCGCGCCACGCGCGACTCGCTGTCTTCCTGCGGCAGGAAAAAGGCACCATCGCGCACCCCCTCGATGCCGCACAACTGGTGGTTCAGGTAGGCCAGCGAGGTGCGCTTGCCCGCCAGGTTGACCATGTCGGCGTGACGCCCGTGCAGCACGAAGCGGCCGGGTTCCGGCTGCAGGCCGATGATGTCCGACAGGGCCACCCGGCCCTCGACGTGACCGTCCACCGCGTAGGTGGTCCCTCCCTCCTGCTCCAGCCGCACACCGGGCATCAGGGACCAGGCAGACCCTCCGGTGGTGCGGCGCGTGGCCAGTTGCGAGGACTCGGTCGAGCCATAGATTTCGTGCACCGGCGCGCCGGTGGCGGCCTCCACGCGCTGTGCCAGCGTCTCGCTCAGCGGGGCCGTGGCCGACAGCCAGCGGTCCACCGGCGGCAGCGCCACGTCCGCGGCCATGACGCTGGACAGGTGGTAAGGCGTGGTGACCACCAGGCGCGGGCGTGGCACCGCGGCCAGCGCCTCGGCCAGGTCCTGCGGATAGAAAGGCTTGCCGGTCCAGAAGGTGCAGCCGCCGTGCAGGGCCAGCAAAAAGGTGGACTCGAAGCCATAACTGTGCTGGGCCGGCACCGTGCCCACCAGCACATGCGGCTGGCCGGCCAGCCCCAGGGCCTCGGCCTCGGCGCGTCCGCTGGCCACCAGCCGGCCCCAGGTCTTGGCATGGGGCTGCGGCCGCCCGGTCGAACCCGAGGTGAACAGGATGGCGACCACGCGTTCGGCCGGAACGGCGGGGGGGTCACCGGTATGAGCCAGCGCGTCCAGGGAGGGCCAGGCATGCACCGGCAGGCCGGGCAGGTCGGTGCCGGTGTCACCGAGCACATAGGCTCCCGCGTACTCGTGCGCCAATTGCCGCAGGGTTTCCAGACTCTGCGACGACGGCTGCAGGCTGACCCGGCCGCTGATGGCGCACGCGCCCAGCAGCACCGCGAAGTGGTAGCGGTCCTCGCATAGGTTGATGACCCAGCGTCCGGCCGGCAGCCAGCCGGCCAGCGCCTGGACATCGCCGAGATACTGGCTGACGGTGACCGGGCCCTGGGCGCGCCAGGCCAGCACGTCGTCCGCGGCACGCCCGCTGATCAGAGGCAGCGATCCGGTCATGGCGAGGTCGATCGGGTGGTGGTCGTGCGGCCCGGGTCCTGACGCGAGCGCCAGGCCTCGATGATCTCGCGCACCCCGGGTCGCTCGGCAGGCGGCAGCACGCAGCGGCGCACCAGCATCTCGACCAGAAAAACCAGGCCGATCAGCGGACCCGTGAGCACATTGGCGTGCACCGACCAGACTTCGATGGGCGCCCAGGCGAACAGCAGCGTGGACACCAGCGCGTTGACGACAAAGAAGACCGTCCAGCCCAGCGTCACCTGCCGGGTGTACCCGCGCTTGCGCTCGGAAAGGCCATCGCCGAAGATCATGCGCGCCAGGCCGGTCACCACCGGTTCGCGACCGGCCATGAGCGAACGCCCGAACCAGGCGGCCATGGCCAGGTGCGTGCCCAGGTGCTGCAGGTAGTACAGCCATGGCAGGTTGCCGCGCAACCAGCCCCAGCGCCACGCCAGCCCCCCGGCCATCAACAGCATCAGGCCCCAGGCGGGCGCGCCGCGCAGCGGGGTCTGCCACAGCAGGGCAGCAGCAGCGGCCAGCAGCGGCGCCACGGCCACCACGGTGTGCAGGTCGGCCGGGCCGATGCCCGAGCTGGCCAGGTGGGCCGAGGCAATCCAGCCCAGCACCAGCAGGACCGCCAGCAAGGCGCGCCAGCCAGGCTGACTCTTGTTCATCGCCGGGCCACCCTTCTCTTTCTTTATTGCGTGCGCTGGCCCGTGATGTGCTCGGACAGGGTGCGCAGCGAGGCAAAGATCTTCTGGTTGTTCTCGTTGTCCGACTTGAGCTGGAAGCCGTAGCGTTTGGACACCACGAGCGCGATTTCGAGCATGTCGATGGAATCGAGTCCGAGCCCCTCACCATACAGCGGCGCGTCGGGCTCGATCTCGTCCGGCTGAACCTCCAGGTTGAGCGCCTCCACGATCAGGGCGGCCACTTCGGGCATGAGTTGTTCGGCGGGCGGAAAGGCAGATGCAGACGTCATGGTCGGGACAGTCGATGAAATCAGTGGGACGAGGTGGCGCGGAAGGCGAGCACGGCGTTGCTGCCTCCGAACGCGAACGAGTTGGACAGCGCGGCGCGCACCGGCACACCCTCGCGGCCTTCCAGCACGTGGTCCAGACCCTCGCAGGCCGGATCGAGCCGTCCGGCCAGGTGCGCCGTGGGCGGCACGGCCTGCCGGGCCACGGCCAGGACGGTGACCAGCGCCTCGATGGCGCCGGCCGCCCCCAGCAGGTGGCCATGCATGGACTTGGTGGCGCTGACCGGCAGGCCGGCCGCGTGGCGGCCGAACACCTCGCGCAGGGCCGCCACCTCGACCGGATCGCCTTCGAGCGTGGCAGTCCCGTGGGCGTTGACGTAGTCGACGTCGCCCGCCTGCAGGCCCGCCTGTTGCATGGCCGAGCGAATGGCGCGCACCTGCCCGCCCACGTCCGGCCGCACCAGGTGGCTGTGGTCGCAGGTGTTGCCATAGCCCACCATTTCGGCATGGATGCGCGCGCCACGCGCCACCGCGTGCTCCCAGTCCTCCAGCACCAGGGCGGCAGCGCCTTCGCCCAGCACCAGGCCCTTGCGGTCGGCCGCGAAAGGGCGGCAGGCCGCGGTGGCCTCCTCGCCCTGGCCCGGCGCGATCAGGCGCATGGCCTCCCAGGCCCTGGCTACGCCATAGGTCTGCGTCGCGTCGCAGCCACCGGTCAGGATCAGGTCGGCATCGCCCGCCTGGATGCGGCGGAAGGCCTCGCCGATCGCGATGGCCGACGAGGCACAGGCAGCGGTGTGACTGAAACTCACGCCGCCCAGCCCGAGTTGGATTGAGGCATGGGCATTGACGGCGTTGTTCATGCCCATGACCACCGACAGTGGCGACAGGCGTTCGCGGCCCTTGAGCCACATGTCGCGGTAGCCACGCTCGAACGCCAGGATGCCGCCCAGGGCCGTGCCCCAGATGCACCCCCAGCTCTCGCGCCCCTCGCCATCGGCGGGCTGGCGCGCCAGCCCGGCATCGGCCCAGGCATCGAAGGCCGCCGCCATGCCCAGGTGTGCAAAGCGCTCCATCATCGAGGCCAGCGGCTTGCCCAGGCGCGCATCGGCGTCGAAGCCGGGGCAACCCACGAAGGGCATCGACAGGGGACGCGGCAGATCGTCGGTCAGCAGGTGGAACACCGCCGACTCGCCGGCCATCAGCCGGTTGAAAAATGTTTCCAGGTCACCGCCATACGGGCTGATCAGCCCCAGCCCGGTGACTGCGACGCGGCGCGGCATCAGTCCCCCGACCCAGCCTTGTCAGCCAGCAACCGGTCGATCACGGCGCGCATCTCTCCCACGGTCTGGGGGATGCCTTCGTCCGCATTGATCGAAATGCCCAGGCGGTCTTCGGCCTCGAACATCAGCTCCGCCAGCATCAGCGAGTCCACCCCCAGATCGGCCAGCGTCGCGCCATCGGTCACCCGGTCTGCCTCCACACCAAGCCTGTCACGAAGAAAGGTGCGAATGAGTTCTGTCGAGTCCATGCGGTTCAGTGCCATTGATGTCATGAAAACGCCCCCGGCGTCCGGTCGGCGGGCTGCCCGGCGTTTTCGGCCAGGGTCGATTGTATCTGCCGCCCCATGCAGGCCGCCCCGACACGGACGCACCGGCCCGCATATGATCGATGCCTCGGAGCCACTGCCTGGCACCGGTCCGTCACTTCATGACCATGCCAGACTCGCTCCCTGTGCCCACACCCTGGACCCACGAACTGCGCCTCAGGCTCACCCACCTGTGGCTGCTCAAGGCCACCGGGACCTCGGCCTTCATGATCCTGTTCTTCCAGGGCTACTTTTTCGTGATGGCAGAGCCGGCGCGCACGCCCTACGTGATGCCCGAAATCTGGCTCGACCACTGGGTGCCGCTGGTGCCATGGGCCTTCTGGGTCTATGCGTCGCTGTGGGTGTATGTATCGCTGGCGCCGGCCATGATGGGCAATTTCCGCGGACTGCTGCGCTTCGGTGCATGGGTCGGTCTGCTGTGCCTGAGCTGCCTGGCCGTCTTCTGGGCCTTCCCGACGCAGGTGCCGGCCATGCCCATCGACTGGTCGCAATACCCCGGCCTGTCGTTCGTCAAGGGTGTGGACGCCGCCGGCAATGCCTGCCCGTCGCTGCACGTGGCGTCGGCTGTGTTCGCAGCCTACTGGATGCACCACCTGCTCAGGACCATGCGTGCGCCGCGTGGCTGGCTGGCGTTCAACGCGGCCTGCTGCGTGGCCATCACCTGGTCGACCCTGGCCACGCACCAGCACGTGGCCATCGACGCCATCTGCGGCGCCCTGGTCGGCTGGGTGTTTGCGCGCCTGTCACTGCGGGCGCCTGCGCTGGCACTGTCGCCCCGCGTGCGGCGACGGCTGAAGGGCTGACGCCGATCTCTCGGCTGGCACCGTCAGCCCCCAGGCGATCACGCCGCCTTGTGTCGTCCGTCCACGCTCCAACTGCCGGCACCGAAGGCGGCAAAGGCGAGCAAGCCACCGGTGATGCCCATGTTCTTGTTGAACATGAGCTGCTGCATCATGGCCTGGTCGGCCGGCAACGCCCAGTAGGCATGGAAGAAGATGGCAGCCACCACGGTGAACAGCGCCAGCGCCAGCGCGGCGATGCGGGTGCCGAAACCGACCAGCAGCATCAGTCCGCCGACCAGCTCGATCACCAGCGCGGCAGCCACTCCAAGGGTGGGCAGCGGCAGCCCCATGGCGGTGGCGTAGCCAACCGAGCCGGAGAAGCCGGCAATCTTGCCAAAGCCGGCGGGCACGAACAGAAAGGCCAGCAGGATGCGCCCCAGCAGGGCCAGGGGGGATTGAAGTGCGGTCATGGCTAGGTTCCTTGATGATGATGAAAAGAGCGATGGAACACAGGTGGAAACAGGTTCACGCAGCGAGATCGAACACCAGCACCTCGGCCTGGCGCCCACCGGCGAGCGCAATCAGAGGCTCGTCGGCCAGCACG
>Ga0265293_10010585_pt1 | contig 12841 bp, 11 predicted proteins | sample Munlanlewell138R_FD_192505 | JGI IMG/M metagenome (GOLD analysis project Ga0265293, IMG submission 192505) | Leachate microbial communities from a municipal landfill in Southern Ontario, Canada - Leachate well 138R | ecosystem: Engineered > Solid waste > Landfill > Unclassified | place: Canada... | reverse complement strand
TAGCGCTATTGGGGCGCATTCCCTCCTCGCTGTCCTGAGCAGCGGCCAGCTTTGCCGAGAAGTCCTTGTAGAAGTTGTCCAGCACGTCCTTCCAGGCCAACTCGCCCTCGGCAATATCGTCCAGGTATTCTTCCATGCTGGCGGTAAAGCCGTAATCCATCAGGTCGGAAAAATTCTCTACCAAGCGGTCGGTGACGATATCGCCAATTTTTTCTGCATAGAAACGCTTGTTCTCCACCCGCACATAGCCACGATCCTGGATAGTGGAAATGATGGCCGCATAGGTGGAGGGACGACCGATACCGCGTTTTTCCAGCTCTTTGACCAGCGCCGCTTCACTGTAGCGGGCCGGTGGTTTGGTGAAATGCTGTTGCGGAACCAGGGCCAGCAAACGCAGCACATCGCCTTCCTTCACATCCGGCAATTCGCCGTCGTCATCCTTTTTGCGCTGCTGGGGCATGGCCTTGAGGTAACCGTCGAAACGGATGACCCGGCCCTTGGCACGCAACTGATAGTCGTTGTGCTCGATGGTCAAAGTGGTACTGGTGAATTGCGCCGGGGTCATCTGGCAGGCTACAAATTGTTGCCAGATCAATTGGTAGAGACGCTTGGCATCTTCTTCCGCACCGTCCAGGTCGCCGGGAGCAATGTCCACATTGGAGGGGCGAATCGCCTCGTGGGCCTCCTGAGCGCCGGACTTGCTGGAATAGCGGTTGGGCTGCTCCGGCAGATAGGCTTTGCCAAAGCGCTCCTGAATAAAGTTGCGACAGGACGCCACCGCCTCATCGCTGAGGTTGGTGGAGTCGGTACGCATGTAGGTGATGTAGCCAGCCTCGTAGAGGCGCTGCGCCAGCGTCATGGTCTTCTTCACACCGTAGCCGAGGCGCGTACTGGCCGCCTGCTGAAGGGTGGAAGTAATAAACGGCGCCGACGGCTTGGACTGGGTCGGTGTATCCTCGCGGGCAGTGATCCGGTACTCGCTGGCTTTGAGGTCCGCCAGCGCCTTGTCCGCCTCAGATTTGTTGAGGGGGCGAAAAGCCCGCTCCTGGTATTTCTTGACCTCGAAGCGAATCTTGTCCTCGTCGCTGGTTTCGGTGTCGGCGTGAACAGTCCAGAATTCTTCGGGAATAAAAGCGCGAATCTCCCGCTCCCGCTCCACAATCAAGCGCACTGCCACCGACTGCACACGACCGGCTGACAGTCCACGCGCCACTTTTTCCCACAACAGTGGGGACAGCATAAAGCCCACCACCCGGTCGAGGAAGCGCCGCGCCTGCTGGGCATTGACCCTGTTGGTGTCCAGCTCGCCCGGGTGCTTGAACGCCTCGGCAATGGCTTTCTTGGTGATTTCGTTGAACACCACCCGCTTGTAGCGGGAGTCATCGCCGCCGATAGCTTCGCGCAAGTGCCAGGCGATGGCCTCTCCTTCCCTGTCGAGGTCCGTGGCAAGATAGATGGCATCGGCGTCACGGGCGAGCTTTTTCAGTTCGCTGACAACCTTTTCCTTGCCGGGCAGGATCTCGTAGCGCGCTTTCCAACCCCGCTCGGGATCAATGCCCATACGGGCAACCAGCTGCTCCTTGGCCTTGCGGGCTTTGTGACGGGCCTTTTCCTCAGGGTTGAGCTTGCGCGTTTCAGCAGCCTGCCGGGCGCGCTCCTTGGGGTCTACCGCCTCGCCCTTGCCGGTTGGCAGGTCACGGATATGGCCGATACTGGACTTTACGACAAAGTCCTTGCCTAAATATTTATTGATCGTTTTCGCCTTAGCCGGCGATTCCACGATGACCAGAGTCTTGCCCATTTGCGTTTGGCTTCTCCGCTGTAACTAGCCCAAGCTCGACGTCCGCGAGCCCTCCTTATTTATTAAGAGCACACTTGCCCCGGACTTGGCAATGGCCTGCTGCGGAGACCCCCTATAAGTGGGGGTCGTCGGGGCGCGTCAAGAGATGAGGTGCAGGTGGAATCTTGCGCACCGGCACCAACAGAGCGGGAAACAACTCACCGAGCGCCTCAGCCAGCAATTCCACATCCCGCACCGCACCCGTTTCACTCCAGTAGGCCGACAACCCCTGGTCATCCACTCGCAACGCCACCACGCTTTCCGGTAGCGCAGCCAAACAGCGGCCGATAGCATCGTGTACTGGCGCCGGTGCAGAGTCGCGGTACCAACGCCAACCATCAAAAGGGGAAACATGCCCCCGTCGCTCGGAGCGCAACAAAGTCCAATACGCGGAGACTGAAGCCGTCCGACCCGCTTCATCGGTCAACAGCGGGCGCAGATAGCGCACCGCATCGGGGCTGCGATTCTCCCGTTCGGCATCTGCCTGCGGTACTATCTGAACCTTCAGGCCCAGCTGTAGCGCTCGGTTGCGGAAAGCGGTTATCCTTGCCAAGCCCGGTGATTGACGCAGCCAAAGCAGCGGTGAAATCACGAAGACAACGACCAAGGCTATCAACAGGTACTTTGTCAAACAGGTGCTCCAGGGGTGGCAAAAAGCCGAAGTCTGCGCGGCTGACAAACCCAAACATAAGAGAGGAGAAAGGGTGTGTCTTACTATCATCGTATTTTGGTCGGCTTAGATCTGTCCGCCGAATCCCAGCAGGTCATTGATCGTGTCAAGGCCCTGTTCGAGGGCAAGGATACCAAAATCAGTCTGGTTCATGTTCAGGAACCCTTGTCCTTCGCTTATGGCGGAGACATCCCCATGGATCTGAGCGAAATTCAGGATCAACTGGAAAATCAGGCCCTGCAGCGACTCGAAGAGTTCAGCAGGCAGCTCGGTGAGCTCGACGTAGACACCCATGTCATCATCGGCCAGCCCGCCAGTGAAATGCACCGTTTTGCCCGCGACAACAACGTCGACCTTATCGTGGTAGGCACCCACGGTCGCCACGGTCTGGCACTGATCTTCGGCTCCACTGCTAACGGTGTGCTTCACGGCGCGACCTGTGATGTCCTGGCAGTGCGAATCAAGGAAAAAGACTAACCTCGCTCCCTGATACCAAAGCGGTCCAGCCCCGGAACTCTCCGGGGCCTCACTTGCAAATCACTCTCTGGTGCCCAACAATCCGGACGTCCGTTGCCAGTCTTTCGCTATGCCCTACCTCATCACCACACTCACTTTTTGCCTCCTGCTATGCTTACAACCGGCACTCGCAGATACTCTGGAGGAACAGCGGGAGCGCTATCAACGCGCCACCGCCGCCCTTGCCCGCGGTGACGATGCCAGCTTTCGGCAACTGAAAGGCCAATTACAGAACTATCCGCTCTACCCCTACCTGGAGTACGCTGAATACAGCATCAAACTGGAGCGCACTGCGACCCGAGATATTCGTCGCTTTATCGATGTCAACGGCGATAGCCCCCTCGCTGGCCAGCTGCGCAGCCAGTGGCTGAACCATCTTCACGAGCATCAGCGAGATGACGACTTTATGGCGTTTTACGAAGACGCCAGTGCCACTATCGAGCAGCGCTGCCACTATCTTATGCTGCGTTACCAAGCAGGAGAGCGCGACACTGCAGTGGCCCGCGGGCTGGAGCTGTGGCAAGAAGGACGCTCCCAGCCCAATGCCTGCGATCCTTTCTTTGCCCACCTGATCGACGACGGCCATATCGATAACCGGGTGGCCTGGCGGCGCTATGTCGCCGCCGTACTCAACCACGATTATCACCTCGCCACCTACGTCACACGTTTTTTTACCAATGACCGCTACCGCAGTCTGGCCGATGCCTTGATGTCGATAGATCGTCAGCCCACCAGTCTCGGCAATCACCGGCTGTTCGACGACCCTCTGTTTAGCGAATATAGCGCCGAAATTCTCGACGTCATCGCCCACGGACTCACCCACTTGGCGAGCAGCGACGCCCCCCGTGCCCTCGGTTACTGGAACCGCTACCACCAGAGCCACACCTTTAGCTCTGAGGCGGAAAGCCGCGTCGTTAACACCTTGGTGCGCCAACTGTTCCGGCAGGGCCATACTCATGCCGCCGACACTCTGCTCCGAGAATCGGTAACCCTGGTCCCTCCCGCCACCCTGGACTGGCGCTTGCAACAGGCCATACGCGCCGGCTTGTGGGGCACGGTTCTGGAATGGAGTGAGCGACTACCCGATACCCTGGCGGACAGCAGCCGCTGGCGTTACTGGCGCGCCCGTGCCCTGGAGCTGACAGGCCAGGGCGAACAGCGCCGTACCGAGATCGAAACCACCTATCGTGCGCTAGCCACCGAACGCAATTTCTACGGCTTTTTAGCCAGCGAAAAAGTGGCCGCCCCCTACGCGATGCAACATGTGCCAGTCCCCGTCACAGACAGCGAAGTAGAAGCACTGGCCACCACCCCGGCCTTTCGGCGCATCGCCGAACTGCATCATCACGGCGACCTGGTGCCTGCTCGACGCGAATGGAACTTTCAGCTGCGCGGAGAACCCGCCCAAGCCTGGCTGACGGCTGCTCGCCTCGCCCAGCACTGGCAGTGGCACCACCAGGCCATCACCAGCATGATTCAGGCCAGTTACTGGGATGATGTGGATATTCGGTTCCCGCTGGCCTACCGACAGCACTTTGAGCAGCAGGCCCAAGCTAACCAGATACCTCTGCATTTGCTGTTTGCGCTCTCTCGCCAGGAAAGCTCCTTCGAGCCAACTATCGTCTCCCCCGCAGGAGCGCGCGGTCTGATGCAGCTGATGCCCGCCACGGCCCGCGAAACAGCGCGCCGCCATAACATCCCTTATCGCGGCACCAGCGACCTCAATGACCCCCAGCGCAACATTCAGCTGGGCAGCCACTACTACCGACAGATGCTCGATCGCTACGAGGGCAACCGCATCCTCGCCAGCGCCGCTTATAATGCCGGCCCCTCCCGCGTCGATGGCTGGTTGCGGCAGACCGCCGGCACCCTGCCTTTCGATGCCTGGATCGAGGTAATTCCCTTTGTGGAAACCCGCAACTATGTTCAGAATGTGCTGGCTTTTTCCATTATTTTCGCCCATCACCTAAATTCCGCAGAACCGATGCTAGACCCCGCAGAGAAAGCACGAAGACTCTAATTTTGGCTTGCGTCTGGTCGACTCGCATCTAGAGAGTTTTCTTATGGACTTCGACACTATCCTTGCCGATATCGAGCAGGAACGAGCTACCAGTGACGCTGCTGGCTTGGTGGATATCGGTCTCAATCTCACCAGTGACCGCTTCGACGCCGATCGGGAGGAGGTGCTGGCTCGCGCCCGGGAAGCCGGAGTCGATTTCTGGCTCCTCACCGGTACCAGTGTGGCGGTGAGTGAGCAGGTAATCCAGCTGTGTCAGCAGTTCGACAGCGAGCACACTGGCCGCCTGCGCTGCACCGTAGGTGTACACCCCCACGAAGCGGATCATTACACCTCCAGCACCAGTACCCAACTGCTGGCCCTGGCACAGGAAAATTCCGAATGGGTGGCAGCCATCGGTGAAACCGGCCTCGACTTCAACCGCAACTTCTCTACTCCCGCCGCCCAGGAGTGCGCCCTCGAAGCTCAGCTGGAGTTAGCCGCACAGTTACAGCTGCCGGTCTTCCTCCATGAACGAGAGGCCGCTGAACGCCAGTGGCAAATCCTGCGCAGCTGGCGAGACCACCTCCCCGCGGGTGCAGTACTGCACTGCTTTACTGGCGACCGCCGCGCCCTGTACCGCTACCTCGATATCGATCTCCACATCGGCATCACCGGCTGGATCTGCGACGAACGCCGTGGCCAAGAGCTGCAACGCCTGGTGAGAGATATCCCCCTCCAACGCTTGATGATCGAAACAGACGCTCCCTGGCTGACACCCCGCACCCTGACTCCCAAGCCCAAAAATGGCCGCAACGAGCCGGCCTTTCTGCCAGAAGTCCTGCGGGTAGTGGCGGAGCATCGACCCGAAAGCGTGGCAGAAATTGGACGCGCAACCCGGGCTAATGCCTTGCGGATGTTTTGGCCGCATCAGACCGCTCCTTGAGCCCCACCCCTCAAATCCCCCATAATGCCGGGCCACACACCAACAGGACTCCCTCATGACCGTCAAACAAAACGCCGTCGTCTCCATCCACTACACTGTGCGCGATGAAGATGGCGTTCAGCTCGACTCCTCCGAGGGACGGGACCCCCTTGTCTATCTACATGGGGCACACAATATTATCCCCGGCCTGGAGCTGGCTCTCGAAGGCAAGAAAGTTGGCGAGCAGCTACAAATCAGCATTGCGCCTGAAGAAGCCTATGGCGAGCACCTCGACCACTTGGTGGAATCAGTACCTTTACAAGCCTTTGGTGAGCAGCCCGTGGAAGTTGGCATGCGATTCGAAGCACAAACCGAGCAAGGCCCACTCTCTGTGGTAATCACCGCCATCGACGGCGAACATGTAACAGTAGATGGCAACCACCCCCTGGCGGGCAAGCCTCTCAGCTTCGATGTCACCATCACCGACATCCGCGACGCCAGCGCCGAAGAAGTGGCTCACGGCCATGCCCACGGTCCCGGCGGACACCACCACTGATTCGCTGTTGACGCTACCCCCGTCATGGCCAGTTATTGGCTGTTCAAGACCGAGCCCGCTGAATACAGCATCACCGATCTGGCGGGGGAACCCGGCGCCACCGTGCGCTGGGATGGCATCCGCAACTACCAGGCACGCAATCATCTGCGTGATGATATCGCCAAGGGTGACCAAGTACTGATTTACCATTCCAGCTGCAAGGTACCCGGCATCGCCGGTACTGCCAAAGTGGTGAGTGCGCCCTACCCTGACCCATCACAGTTCGACCCCAACAGCCCCTACTACGACGCTAAAAGCAGCGTTGGGGCGCCGCGCTGGTTCTGTGTGGATATCTGCCACCAATCCAGCTTTGATAACGTTATCCCTGTTTCCCGACTGCGGACAGTACAGGCACTTGCCGAGATGGTGCTGTTCCGGCAGGGCAGGCTGTCGGTTCAGCCAGTGAGCGAGGGTGAGTGGCAAATCCTTGTGGAGCTGGGGCTACACAAGCGGCACCCTGTGCCCGTACAGGAGTAAAGCGAAGATGCCGAAAATTCTTCTGTTGGTGCTGGTGGTCTTCGCTGCCTGGTACGGCTGGCGACACCTGAACACCCTGGGCCCACAAGAACGGCGCCGCGCTATCTGGGTATGGGGCTCCGCCGCTCTGCTGGTTATCGCCGTAATCCTGGTCGGAACCGGGCGCATGCACTGGGTGGGAGCCGCACTGGCTGCGGCCATCCCCCTGCTTAAGTTTGGCTTTAGCGTTCTTTTCAGGGCCTTGCCGCTACTGGGGTTGTGGCAGCGCAAGCACGGGCCATCGCGGGTGAGAACCAAGGGTCTTGAAGTCACCTTCAACCTGGCTACTGGCGAGATGGACGGCGAGCTGTTCACCGGACCCCATGAAGGACAGCGTCTGAGCGCACTGGACGAGCAACAGCTGAGAGAACAGTTTAACCACTTCCAGGCTAACGATCGTCAATCGGCGCTACTGTTGCGAGCCTACTTGCTGCGCAAGGGATTTGCTGGCTATGGCAGCAACGGTTATGGAGCAGGAGACAGCAACAGCAGAGCTGTGGCTGGAGAAGAAATGGGCGAGGAGCAGGCTTTTCAAGTATTAGGACTCAAGCCCGGTGCCAGCCGCGAGGAGATTATCCAGGCCCACAAGCGGCTGATCCAGAAGCTGCATCCGGATCGCGGCGGCAACGACTATCTGGCGGCAATGATCAATGCCGCCAAGGATCGCTTGATTTAGCTCACCTCAGTAATCGTTGAGCGCCACTCGCAATGTATCACCGGGCCGGATGCGGTTTTTGTCGTTCAGCGTGTTCCAGGCCAACAATTCCTTTTCCGTGCGATTGAAGCGCTTCGCAATACCCCACAGCGAATCTCCCGGCTGAATCACATAGATACCGTTGTCACCCGCCCCAGCAGTGGAGGCCACACGGGTATCCACATCGACACGTCCAGGCAAACGCAAGGTCCGACCGGCTCGAATATTGTGATCCTTAAGGCCATTGAGGGCCATCAACTCCCGTACTGACACTTTATAGCGCTTGGCAATATGGGACAGAGTTTCTCCACTGGCAATGCGGTGCAATACATCCGGTTGCTGATAGGCATAACGTTGGGCGGCGGGAATGGATGCTACTAACTGGGCCAGCGGCTGGCTGAGCTGGTGGCGAGGAAACTTCACGGTATAGCCGTGTGGAATACGCTTTTCACCGTTCCACACCGGCGCCAGCAAAGCCGGGTTATAGCGGCGCAGAGTCTCGACACTGGTGCCCATGGCCCGGGCCAGAGTGGGTACATCAAGATACTCTTGCAGGGTAACACGATCGTAGTCGATGGGCTTTGCCATGGCGATAGGGCCGAAGTATTTTTCAGCGTTGCGATCCACTTCCAGCGCCGCCAGGAACGACACATAGAAGTTGCGTGAAGCAAAGCCAAAGGCGGGACCGCGATATTCACGCACCAGGCGGGCGATATCCGTGGTCCCCATAGCACTGGCAGCACGACTTACGCCATTGACGCCGTGATTGTAGCCAGTGAGGGCCAGAGGCCAGGTACCGGTAATCCGAAAGTTGTTCTTGAGCAAGCGCGCTGCTGCATCGGTAGATACGTAGGGATCAAGACGCTCATCCATCAGGTGATCAACGGTCATGTACTGCTTGGCGGTAGCAGGCATGAACTGCCACATGCCTGCCGCTGCAACCCGTGAGTACACGCCAGGATTGAAAGAGGATTCCACATGGGGCAGCACCTCCAGCTCCTGGGGCAGCCCGTATTCTGCCAGGGTACGGCGAATATGATCGCGCCATTGCCCTGAGCGAACTAGCCCCTCCCGAAAACGGTTCGACTGGCCAAGCTGGAAGCGTATTTCTTCAGCGGCCTGACGAAAGCGTTGGTTATCAGTTCCCTTGGGCCAGGCATTGAGAGCTTTCTGCTCCTCGGCGCTCAGCTTGCTGCGCTTGCCAGCAGCAAGCTGCTGTAGCGCGTTCTGGTAACGGCTGCGCGCCTGATCAATGACTTTCTGGCGTTGCTCCCTGGAAGCGTGAGCGGGCAGCTCCACCTGCTCGTAAATCACAGCCAGATTCCACGGGTCGTGCAATAGCCCGCTGTTGGTATCAACTTCGGTATAGATTTTTACCCAGAAATCGACATCGCGCTGCAGCTCTGCAGGACGAGGAAAAAGTCCCTCGGCCAGAGACAAGCTGGAAAAGCCCAAGACAACGAGAGATAGAATCAAACGGACCATGATTATTATGAATCTCACACAAGTGATATTTGCTGATCTTATAACAAATTCAGGCCGGAGAGAGAAGCTCTGCCCAAACCTCTCGCCATTTCTACCGCCATCGACTCAGGCTTCTTCTACCCACCAGAGGGCACTGGCGCGATCAACAGGCGCAGAGCCCTCACGGCCTGCGCTTGTACTTGCCGCCGGCATCCCGCTAAAATGCCCGCCCGATGATCGTGCCCTCCTCTTCGTCCCGGTGGCACAGCTGGATAGCGCGGCCCCCTCCTAAGGGGCAGGTCGCAGGTTCGAATCCTGCCCGGGACGCCAAATCGAAGTCCACGACAGTCCCATAAAATCCACTAAAGCCCGGTTTTACCGGGATTTTTCTTGCCCAAGCATCTACCAGCGTCCATAATAGTCCAGAGGATGCCCCCACAATCCAGCCATCAAAGGGGGCATTTTTGGGGGCACATATCCACGCTCTAACTCTTATGCCCCCAATGAGCATTCTCTGGGAGGCATCACATGGCACTGACAGACACCAAAATCAGAACACTCAAAGCTGGGATGAAGCCAGCTGGCACTGATAGCACCGGCAAGCTGGTGTACGAAGCCACCACCAGGCCCTACAGAGTCACGGACGGCAAGGGGTTATACATTGAGGTCCACGCCAACGGGTCGAAGTATTGGCGCTTCAAGTATCGGGTGAGTGGTAAGGAAAGCCGCTTGGCCATTGGCACCTATCCAGAAGTATCGCTAGCACAAGCCCGCCAAGCCCGGGATGAAGCCCGCGCCCTGCTGGCTCAGGGGGTCGACCCGAACCAGCACAAGAAAGCCGCCAAGGCAGCAAAACAGGAAGCCAGCGCCAACAGCTTCAAGGCGGTAGCACTGGAGTGGCTGGAGAAGCGTGGCAAGAAATCCACGACAGGGGACGAACGACTTCACCGGATACTAGAAAAGGATCTGTTTCCCGTCCTAGGTTCCCGACCCATTGGCGAGATCACCCCGCCCGAGCTGTTGAAAGCCTTGCGCCGTATCGAAGCCCGGGGTGCCCTGGCCACCGCCAAGAAAGCCCGCCAGGAGGCCGGTCAAGTATTCCGCTACGCTGTTGCCACCGGACGCGCCGAACGTGACCCTTCCATTGATCTGAGAGGCGCCCTTCAAGCACACACCGTCAAGCACTTCGCCGCTCTCACCACCCCCAAAGATGTGGCCATCCTGATGGCAGCCATCAATGACTATCAGGGCACTCCGGTGGTATCCGCTGCTCTGAAGCTTTCCCCACTGCTGTTCTGCCGCCCCGGCGAATTGCGGCACCTGGAGTGGTCGGAAGTGAATATGGATGAACAGCTAATAGAGCTGCCCGCTTCCAAGATGAAGACAAGTGAACCTCACATAATCCCCCTGAGCGACCAGGCTTCGGCCATTCTCGAAGGGCTTCACCCGCTCACTGGCAATGGGCTGTATGTATTCCCCAGCGCCCGGGGCAGAAGCCGCCCTCTCTCCGAGAATGCTGTACGGGTTGCCCTGCGCTCCCTAGGATACACCAATGAGCAAATGACTCCCCACGGATTCCGTGCCATGGCCCGCACCCTCCTGGATGAAGTGCTGGGGTTTCCAGTGGACTGGATCGAGCACCAACTAGCCCACGCCGTCAAGGATGCCAACGGACGAGCTTACAACCGTACCCGGCACCTCGAACAGCGCCAGCGGATGATGCAAACATGGGCAGACTACCTTGATGGGTTACGTCAGGGATTGGACAACGTGATTCCTTTTCGGGCTTCTCAATGATGGCCTTCTGCACCCCCAACACCGCACCTCTCTCACCCCCCTGAAAAAACGTGGGAACAGTGGGAACGTGGGAACATTTCATATAAGACATTGATAATAAAGGGGTTAAACCGTTCCCACAAAAGCGTGGAGCTGTTCCCACGGAAAAGTTGTGGGAACATATGAAGTGCACCATCTTGGAACTATTTAGCCCGCCCCGTATCATGACGGATAAATGACACCCTCTGCGGCTCCCGTGGTGAACTTACCCTTTGGGTGCGGTGTTGTTTGGCTCTTTGTGGGATGGCATAGGACGGCATGAACAACAGAACTACTTGGAAATCCTCCTTTTCGATCACCCCACCCAAAGGGTTGCCCGCTGGCGTCCGTGAAGCAGCCCGGCAATTGGAAATCCACATTCCTGACGAATTCTTTTGGCGTGAAGGAGAAGGCAAAGCCGCCAAGATCTTACTGGAAAGCGCTGCGATGGTTTCCATTTGGCGCCATCTGAGTGGATTCATTGAGCCCCATTGGTGGTACATGCTGCTTGTGGATGTTTTTATCGAGCCGTTCGGCTGGCTGGAGAAGCCATTCCACGAAGAAGAGGAGGCACAACGAAACGCTTTACACTATGCCCGTGTCGCGGCATATGCTTTTGAGTTGATGGAACTACTGGATACCTGCCCCATGGAGGGGCGACCCGGCCACCTGTTTGAAGTTGATGAGCTGATAGAAAGGAGTGACCTCAAGAAGGATTTATTAAGGCTGGTCTCTCTGACCACTGCTTGCGAATGGCCAAAGGTTGAATATGCCGAACAGTACGGCCCACCAGAGAAACGCCCATCGTCTTTCGTTTGGGGCGATTGCCGGAATGCGGAAAGATTCACCTTGTGGAGACCTTCAAAAGCCAAGGACAGACAGAACTGTATCGGCGCTGAATACAACGGCTTTGAATTCTACAGCTACATTTACAAGCGGAATCCACGATATTACGACAGGTTCAAAGAGTCGCCCCCTTACGATTACAGCACCGGCGAAGACCGGGAAATATTTCTAAAAAAAGATGACCCCATCCCACCCCTTTTTGAGCCGGTTCACTTTCCTGAATATTCGACGGCGACCATTAAAGCCAACACCAAACATATGGGCTACTTAAAGCAAGTCATAAAAGAACTAGACAGCTTTTCGTCCGACACCCTTGGCCGTCCGCCCAGGGCTCGGGGCGGAGAAAAAAGCAACGGGAGGGGACGAAACAGCCCCCTATGGCTGGACATAGAACATTACGAAGTGCTGTTAGGTGTGTTGTTTCCAGGAATAGACATCTCTGCCAGCCAAATAAGGCGAGAACTGAATAAAGGAACCCCCTCCTCGGCTAAAACATAATTTCCCGAAATTTTCGGAAAACGGAGTTTTGAGAGCTCCCCCTCAAGCTGGATACCCTTTGGCTGAACTTCAGCAACTCAAGAGGAATATCCATGGCACCAAGCACACAACCCAAATTGCTACGCCTTCGCCAGATCATTGGCGATCCGAACGCGACCCCACCCATCGAGCCCCTGATTCCTGTTGGCCGCTCCACTCTGCTGGGGTGGGTGCAAGACGGGAAATTCCCACTACCAAACAGGATTGGCCGTTGCACGGTCTGGCGCTATGACGATGTGCGCATGTTCATCGACAGCGGTGGCGTGTGGCCTCCGAGAAATAACAGCGACAAGGGGGAAGCCGCATGAAAAAAAAGAGCCAGCACCAGGCCAGCCCTCAAGAATTTACGTACAAGCATGATACACCACGCGAACCCGGCGCCACAAAGCTGTGGCGGATCATCGGCGCAATATCCCATTTGCAAGTG
>Ga0265293_10010584_pt1 | contig 12842 bp, 6 predicted proteins | sample Munlanlewell138R_FD_192505 | JGI IMG/M metagenome (GOLD analysis project Ga0265293, IMG submission 192505) | Leachate microbial communities from a municipal landfill in Southern Ontario, Canada - Leachate well 138R | ecosystem: Engineered > Solid waste > Landfill > Unclassified | place: Canada... | reverse complement strand
ATGCATCATTTATAATTTTCTTTGCATCGTCGTCTGTCACTGCTTTAATTTTTGCATTTCTCTCTTCAACATATTGATTAATTATATTTACAGATCCGTTAATTGAATTTAAATAAGTAACAATTAATCCAAGTAAAACATATTTATCATCTCCAACTGTACATTTTCTAAATTCTTCCAACCATACATTTTTATTACTTGGAACAAAAATAGCTATCTTATCTAATGGGTGAATTGTAACATCTTTAAACTCATTTTCAACAAATCCATATTGAGTTAAAAATAATAAATCTTTCAATTGTTTTCTAGATTCGATATTTATTCCATCTAATTGTTTAATTTTTTTCTCTGCTTTCAATAACACATATAATTTTTTATATTGCTTCTCAGTTAATACATGTTGAAATCTTGGCAACATATTTATAAATTGATCAATAGTATATGTTTCAGATGAAATAGGATCTCCATTTACTAATCGTAAAGGAGTAATAACATCAATAGCATTTTCATAGTTTACTGATTCAACAATACTTCTAGAAATATTACCTTTCCCAGTAATTGGAATTTCAACATTTTTTGTCTTTCTTATACTAGATAATTCCATCATATTAATTAAATCTAGAGATTTCCATGAACTAATATTTTTTGGTGAATTAAGAATATTAAGAATAAATTTAAAATAACCAATATACACAGGTAAAAACGTTAAATATCTTTCAATATCTTCTTTTGATACACTAGTAATAGGAATTATTTTTTTAATAATATTAGCATATGATGATATGGTATCAATATAAAATAATGGTCTCATCATACCATCTTTAGATTCTGATAGTTCTCCATTTGCTAATTTATAATCTGTATTATCATAAACAATACCAAAATCATCTTTATATTTACTTTGACCAACTAAATGTTTGGTATTAGTAATATATGAATTTAAATTTGGAACAAGACCATCTAAAAATCCAATATTATCATCAGTAGTTTTTATAATACCACTTACATGTAAAGCAATAATAATTTTATTGAAAAATGTTCTTATATCTGTTGCATTCTTAAATAATGGAATAAGTTTTTTATTTGATTTGTCATATGAAGATTTTAATAACGCATCTAGTTCTTTATCATCCATTAATGTTAAAATTTTAGCAACATTTTTTACTTCTTTTGATTGAATATTTTTAATGTTGGATGGTCTTAAAAATGTATCATGTAAACTATTTGTATAATCATTTTCTGTTCCAGTAATTTCACTAATCATAGGATTATATTGACTTTCAATATCTAAAGTCATATAGAAAAATTTATTCTGGAAATGCGGATTATATGTTTTTTCTTTTATAATATCCAAAATTCGTAAAGGTGTTACAATACCAACAGTTAAATATGGCTTAATTTTTTGATACATTTCTTTAATATCATCTACATATTGGAAAATATAATTTTTAAATTTATCTACATTAATTCTATTATCTTCATCAACAGTTATCATATTATTAGAAAATGAACTTGCTAAATTATAATGCATTTTGTGAAAATTAAAGAAGCATGTTTCATCAGATGTATTTACATATTTATCTCCAATAATAGTTTTCACATATTTAACATATTCATCTATATTATTAAATGTTTTATCAACATCATAATAATCAAATTGATCAGGACTTAATTCTTCTTTATTTTTTTCATGCGATTTTATTAATGCTAATGTCATACAATTAATTAAATATTTTGTGTCTTTATTTTGTATATTATTTAAATTTGTTATATCAGTTAATAATGTTTTATTCATTTTGAAATGCCAATAAATAAGTAAATTGAAATTGAAATCTTTAAATTTATTAGCATTTTTCAATATAATAGATTCGTATTTATCTATCATAGAAATGAGAGAAATAATTGGTAATATAATAGAATTAATAAAAATTTCCCATTCGTCTTTTCCTTCTTTATCAGTAGATAAAAATTCTTTATATAAAGTAATAAATAATTCAAATTTAGTAACAGCATCCATTTTTGTTTTATTTATCATAGTTTTAATATCTTCGATTTTTTTATCATAGATATTTTTCAAAACATGAGTTGATACATTATTGTTATTTCTATAAATAGTATTTAACGAATTATATAATCGTTGTACAATATTTAAAGGTTCTTTGAAATCTTTTTGTTGTGATCCAGAATCATAATCTTTTAAATTTAATGTATCATCAGTAACAATTAATGTTTTTTCTTCAAATTCTTTATTAAATTTTATTAATTCATCATTTTGTGCAGTAAAAATATGAAGACTAATATTTACTTCTTCAATTAATCCTGTAATTGCTTTTTTAATAGACCCTTCATAATGAGCATGAATTTGATTAACAAAATAAATTAAATTTAAATATTCATTGGCAGTAAACATATTAATTAATTCTTTAAAAATTGAATTTACTTGATCTTTTTGTTCTGTTCCTCCGATATAACTTAATTTTTCTGTTCCTTTCATAATTCTATTCATAATATTATAATAAGGAGATTTTTTATCAAATCTGATACCAATATATTGTTTATCTGGTGAATTTATTCCAATTTCACGATGAGTAACAAAAAATAATGAACCATAAAAAGCACAAGCATTAATAATATGAACATAAAAATCAACACCAATTTTTTTATCATCAAACATATTATATGATAAATTGCGATTTTCATATTTAGTATATCCTTCAAACATATTTGCTCTTTTTCCAAAAATTGTCATAGAATGATCCAAATTTTTAGTTTCTAAATTATTTCCTTCATCAGTATAACTATCAATATCATCAATTCTATCAATAATTCCACATGATATGGCATCAATAGAATCTTTTAATATTTCATAAATTTGAGAATTAATACTTTGAATATTTCCTCTATTTTTTTTAATTAAATTTTCTGTATCTGGATCATATGTTTTAGATAATCTAATACGTAACATATAATTATCTTGTACATCATGAATTTTTACTGATTCTAATTCATATAAAAAGATATTGCTTAATGTAAATAAATGACTAATAAATATTTGAAAAATGCTATCTTCTTTTGATTTTTTATTTAATTTATCAGACATTTCAAATAAAAATTGTGATGTATTAAATCGTTGAACAAATTGTAATGAATTAGATAGAAAAATTTTATATATATCCATAATTTTTTCTACATTTTTACCATCTACAAATAATCCAACACCATAATTTTTATCTGTTGACGTACCTCCTTCTTTTCCTACATATTTACCATCTTCTTCTGCTATATATGATTTACCTCCTTTATTTAATTGTTCTAATAATTTTTCATCAAATATTTTTTTTCCTAATTCACTGTCAATTAAATTAGTTGTTTGATTATTTAATGATTTATTTAATATTAGCATTTTAATATTTGAACAAATAGATTCTTTGATATCATTGACAATAAATGCTCTAGATTGATTATTAAATAAATATTGATCTACTTTTTCTAAAATATTTTTATACATATTTAATCCATTTTCTTGCTGTTGATACATAAAATTAATAAAATTCACAACATTTGGATTGTTATAATTATGTAAATTTTTTGTCGTTAAATTTTCTAAATCACGTTTTAATTTATTTTTATGAAATGTTATATGATCATCTATTTTTTTCTTATAATCTGTTTTTCCATAATATGTAATTATTTTTTTTAACATTTCTTTTTCTTCTTCATATAATTGCTTATTAGTACATAATGCTAACCATCGTTTAAATTCAGTAATTCTAATAAGTAATGATGATCTAATTGAATTTAATAATTTAATAATTATATTCATATCTTCTTGAGTTCTTCCAGCAGAATGTTTTCTTTTAGATATTTTTTCTGATAAATCATTTAAAATAGTCTGAATATCTGAAAAAAATCCTTTGAAATCAGATGAAATTCCTTTTCCATTTGATATTTTTCCACATAATTTAGCATATTCGGTAAATTTTTTTATCCAACTATCCATTAAACCAAATTGAGGAGATGATTCTAATCCCAGAATATTTTTTAATGCAATTCCATCAGTACCAATTATTGAAAGAATATCTTCACACATATTATATAAAGAAATTGAAATTTCTCCATTATTTGCAATATATTCAATATTAGATTTTGTTTCAAATGATGATCCTTTATTTAAAAAATTATCGAATATTTTCGCTAATTCTTCCAAAGAATCAGCAAATGCTTTAATATTATTATCAGACATAATTGTTTTTTTATACAAATTTAAAAAAAAATATAAATTTTACTCAATTTATTTGCTTTTATATTTTATGATTATATATAAAACATAGGATTTAAATAAAATTAACGAGTATTAAATTATTTGTTTTTTTTTATATGAAATGGCGTATGCAGGTTTATTAAATATGGTAAATGTTATAAATAATTATGTTAATATTGCATTTGTTGCTCATTATTACATTGACTACTTATTATTACATTTACTACTCATTATTACATTTGCTACTCATTATTACATTTGCCACTCATTATTACATTTACTAATATTACATTTGCTACTCATTATCACATCTACTACTTATCATTACATTTGCTACTCATTATTACATTTGCTACTCATTATTACATTTGCTACTCATTATTACATTTGCTACTCATTATTACATTTGCTACTCATTATTACATTTACTACTCATCATTACATTTGCCACCCATCACTACATTTTATACATTTGATACTTATCTTTACATTCGCCACTCATTATTACATTTGCTACTCATTATCATATTTACTAATATTACATTTGATACTCATTATTACATTTACTACTTATTATCATATTGTTACACTTACTACTTATTATTTATTTATAAAAAATTTTAACTAATACAAACTAATATAAATTTTTTTTCTTTATAAAAATGTCAAGTTTTATAGATAAAATTAATGATGCTGGGTATGATTATGTACTAGATCGATATAAACAAATATATGGAGAAGAACATTTTCAAAAAGTTATTAATATGAAAAAGCCATTAGTTATTTTTGTTATTAAAGAAAATAATCCTGAAAAAGGATTTTATAAAAAATTATCAGAAAGTGAATTAGAAGAAAAAAATAAAAGAAAAGATGAGTTATTGAATATGCTTACAGTAACTGATTTTTTCGTTAATAAAGTTGATCATCCAGTGTATATTTCTACATTTTATTTTTCTAATTATATTTTAACAAATACTAAACCATCAAAAAATAGTGTTGAATTAAGTGGATTAGGTCCTAAAGGAAGTGGAGAAAAGAAATATTTAATAACTAAATTAATTTTAAATCGTGTAATTAACTATATTGAGAATGTAAATGTAAAAGATTATCTTGAATGTGAAGTATTACTTACAGATGATAATAAATCGTTAGTATTATTAAATAAGCCAATACCTCTGTTATCTATGACTCATGAGCATCTTGGTTATAATTTTAACAAAAAATCAAAAGAAATTTCTGGTACTGGCATTGTTTCATTTAATAGAAATAGAATACAATGTTTAGAAGATTTGAAAAATACTATTCATATATTAAAGGAAAAAATTAAATCACGTAAAAATGTATCACTTTTCGATAAATTAAAAAAAGTGTTATACAATAATCAATCTGTATATAGATTACTTGTTAATTCATTAATTTCTGAAATTCCATCAAATAATAGAGAAGCATTTTTATCTATTTTGACTGGATATCCTAAATTAGATCTTCGTATTTTAACTGATTATAAAGCAAGAAATAGACAAAATAATATGCCATATATTATATCAGATGAGATTATTTGTAAATGGAAAGATAATCTTGATAATGGAGAATATGACAATAACAAAATATTTTTAAATAAATATGAATCACATAAAATGTTTTCTAGTAATTCAATTAAAATATTAAAAGAAGTTACTTCTGTAGATAAAACAAAGCCAATATCACATATTATTGATATTATTGTTAAACAATATCATAATGATAATGATGAATTTAGTAATTATTTGATTAATAATCGTAAATATACAAATGAACAAAAAGATATATATTTTGAATGGCTTGTATTATACAAATCATTTTATATTTTTGCAACAAATAAAAATATCATTAATATTATTAAAGGTGGATCATCATTTATTGGAAATCATGACAAAGTTAATAAAATTTTAACTATGTTATCAAAAATAGTAAATAATATGTCTGGAAATGATATGAAACATGAAATTGATGATATTAAAAATCAATTATCAACATTAGATGTTATGTTTAGTGGAAAAGGAATTTTAAATAATTTTATGCTAGAAGATAATGAAATGAGTATTAAATTAGTAAAAGATATATCAGATGATATGCAAGAAAATGAAGATATTAACAATGAAATGAAAAATTTTGTAGTTAATTTGTTAATTAATGTATAAAATTTTTGGTTTATTTTTTTTTGAATAAAATGTTAAGTTTAGAATATCTGAAAAATTTAAATCAAGAATCAACACAAAAAAATTATTTAGTTGATTGGAACAAAGAAATTCATAAATTAACTAATAATGTTGTTAAAATTGATTCATCTAGAGAAGATTTGTTATCAGAATTAAATTCAAAAGAACATGCTATTAAAGATAATTTAAAATTATTTTCATGGCAAAAAGCATATGTAAATATATTAGAAAAATTTGAAAATTCTCGTTTTATTAAAACAGAATTACCATATTCAGATGAACCAAAGCAAAGTTTGTTATATTCAGATGTAGCTATTATTAGTTCAAAATTAGGATCTGGTAAAACATATAGTATTTTTGCTCATATAGCAAAAAATCCATATCCTCCTAAAAAAAAATTTAAAGTAGATGATCAAGAAATAGAAGGATGGAAAATTATTAAAGGATATGCTCCTATATATAATTTAATGTTTAAAATAGGATCGGAAAAATCATATATGTCAAAATCTGTAAATGATGTAACAAAATTAAGTTGTACATCATTTATACCAGCATATTTTAATAATAATGAATATAAACCATCTATTTTAATGAGTGAATATTATACAGATATATTAAAATTTAATGTAGTCATATGCAAAGAAGCATTAGTAGATCAAATGGCAAGTTATTTAGACAGAGATTTTAAAATACCATATATAACAATTAACGATACTAATCAATTAATTAATTTTGTTATTAAATTTTTAAGTAATTCTGATAAATTATCTGAATCAATTAATATTATCATTTTAGGGACTTTTATTGTTTATAAAACGGATTTTATTAATACTATTAAGAAAAAAATTAATAATTTCATTAATAATAAAAATGAAAATATTAAATTATTATTAAATAATATTAATAAAAATAAAGATGAAATAGTTAAATGCGATGAATCATTAAAAAAATTTACTGATATGTTAAATGAAGAAAATCCAGATTTAACTAAATATAAAGGAAATCCAACAATTAATGATTATAAGACAGTATTACGAAAAAAAATTATATTATTTGAAAATAAGAAAAAAGAAATTAATGAACAAATAAAAGAATATGAAGATGATATTATTTTGTATAATTATCCAATTGATAATTCTGGATATGCTATTTTAAATATGTTTTTAGAATCAATTCAAGAAGATATAAATGAAATGAATAGAAATGTTAATTTTAATTCTATTGATGTTTTATATTTAGCACAAATGAAGTCTTCTATTGTTAAAAATTCATTTAAACCATTTGCTAGAATTTTTTATGATGATTATGATCAACTTAATTTTTCTTCTACTGTATTTATTCCAGCAGTTAATAGTTATTATATTTCTGCAACAAGAGGAATCAAAGAAACTCCTTATATTCATTCTATTCCATCTTATAATTCAATTTTATATGCATTAACTAATATTTGTGTTGAAATTCCAAAAAATAATAATATTATTGGACTTACTGATGAACCTATTTATTTAACATATAAATGCATTAATCCATATAAAATTAATTATATTTATCAATTATTACAAATGATTTTGAATTATGAACAAGAAAATATTAGTCAAAAATATATATTGAATTATGATGCAGAGAAAAAACAAGAAGATTTAAATATTATTGAAAATGAAAAGAAAAAATTGGATAAAATTATTTTATCTGATTCAATTAATGAAATTATTGAATATATAGATAAAATAATTTTTAATAAATATATACAAAGTGGTACTTTGAAAACATACAATGACAAAAACAAAAAAATTAACAAATATATTAAAATTATTTTAAATCACATATACAATCGCAATAAATATGCAATGATTAGTAATATAACTAAAAAAAATATTATGAGTGGACAAAATAAACATGATGATATATCAAAATGGTTATTAAAAATTAATAAAACTAATAATAATAAAGAAATATCATATAAACTAAAAAATATAATTGATACTGAATCTATTATATTACAAAGTGAAAATTTTCAGAAAGCTTCAGAAATTAAACAATATGAAGAATCATTTGTGAATATAGATAATACTGATGTTATAACTATTATATTTTTATTAAAAGAATTAGAAAAATCAACAATTAATAATAATAATATATGGACAGATATTGAAAATCCATTTAAATACATATCAACAAATAACATATCTGATACTATTTCACAATTAAATAAATTACTATGTTTCAAATATTTCACTTTATATGCTCCATATTTTATGTTTTCTTATTATACATTTTTAAATTCTTATTATGCAAATTTAATTAATTCTCAATTTTTAAATAATATGAAAATTGTTTTGGGCAAAAATAATATAGCTGATTTATTATATTACACACATAAAACTATTGATAACGAAAATAAACACATATGTGATATATGTAAAAATAAAGAAAAACAAATTAAATATATCACAAAATGTTGTTACAGTGTTATTTGCGATACATGTATAACAAATATTTTTTCAAAACATTGTGATAGAAAATATAGTTGTTGTAATTGTAAACAAGTATTTAATGAAAATAAAATTAAATTAGAGATTTTACCTAATAAAAATTTACTTTTATTAAATAGAGATTTTACTAAAGGAGTGAATATTAATATTCAATTTGATAATGATAATTTAGATGGAAAACAATTATTATTTAATGATTCATTAAATTATTATTCATGTGGTATTCCATTAAATATTTATGAAGAAAATTATCAAACTATACTTGGAAAAATGAATACTAGTATTATAACTAATATTATTCAAAAAGAATCAAATGGTGAATTATCTGATAAAAATACTACATTAATAAATATTTATAAAAAACAAAAATATTTATTTGAAACAGAACAAAATAAAAAAAATATCAAAATATTAGTATATGCATTATATAATGGAGCATATGAAAGTTTTATTAAATATGTTAAAGAAAAAAATATAGAATTAAATGTTCCATTATTAAATAATACAGTTGATTTGGAAAATTTTAAAGATAATCAAGAGCAAGAAATTGCTTTTATTATATCAAATGAATTGTATTCTGGAGTTAATTCTGAATGGTGTGATATATTAGTTCTTTATCAAAAATTCGATTCATTAGATTTAACAGAACAAATTATTGCTCGTGGTCAACGTACTGGTCGAGTAAATCAATTAATTGTATGTTCATTGAAATATGATTCAGAAATATATCAATTAGATGAAATTATGAATGCTATACAGTAGTTGTAATAATTGGTTTTATATTTTCTGATAATAGACTAATAATTTTTTATATTTAATAATATTTATTTTTTTATTATCATTGATAAGTATGACATATACTAATTCATATGCTAATCTTTTTTATTTTTTTCCCTCACTATTTGTTACTTTATATAAATATAAATATCCGCTGTTTAGTTTAAATTTCTTATCATCATTACTAGCCGAACAATTTTTTGTATCAATATCAGCAATATTATCAATCTTAGTAACTATAGTATCATTACATTCGTACCATTTATTTTTATATTCAATTTGTGATATATAATGACCACCATCCAGACTTCCATACTGAATAATTATTCCAATCAAATCAAATTTATATCCTTTAATATCAAATGTCATCTCCATATTATAATTATCTATAATTTTATCTGTGTTATCATCAGCAGCAGTAAATCTGTTTAATTGTATAAGTAAATAATCAGAAAAATATACCTTACCATAGTTGTTCATTTCGTTAATATGTGTTTGAAAATTAATATTGTTGTTGCCATCTTTTATTTCTAAAGATAATATATAATCAATTACTAATTCTTTTGGTTTATTCGCGCCTCTATCTTTATAAAATATATATTGAAAATATTTTACATCATTTTGAAAATCATTAACAACATCTTCAAATTTAATTTTGTTATCATTAAGTAAATTATTATATAAGTGTAGTAAATCATATTTATATCTATAGCATCCATTAACAAAATAAAATATTAATAATCTAATAAATTCAGCTGCATCTTGTTGATCTGTATTATAAAATCCTCTATTTTTGTGTCCACTAGTTTTATTATTAAATAAAAAACAGTCTTTAATAACCTTATTATCAAAATTATAAGATAAACTGTCATCTTTTGGTAATTCAGAAACGCGTTTCAGTGTTTTCAATTTCGGTAAATAAATCAATAATTGCAATGATGCATTTCTATAACATGTGTAGCCTTCATTATTTATTCTAATTGGTTGTTTTTCATCCCATTTATCACCATTACCTCCAATTACATCTTTTTTCCATATTTTTCTATATATAATTATTCCAATTATAATAATTATAACAATTATTATAATTATTATTCCAACATACAATAATTTATTCATTTTTTTATAATTAAAATATTTTTTTGATTTTTTTAAATAATAAATGGGTGTTCCAATTAACGAAGTTATTAAAAAATTATTAGAATACTATAAATGTCCTCAACCAGATAATTTAAAAATATATCAAAAAATTACTGGATATGTGCAAAATAAATTAATTTATGTTGATGTATCCAATATTATTTATCGCATATGGTATGCTACTAATTCAGATAAAAATAATTTATATACAAGAAGACAAATAAAAGAAAATTATGAATTAGAAAAAATACGTATAGAAACATCTGGCACAGAAGAAGAAAAATTATTATTGCGAATTGAAAAAACAAAAGAACTTAATCAATCAAAAAAAATTATAGATGATGTTCACAATTTTATTATTTCAAGATATGGATTAAATCCAGCACAAATTATGTATGTATTGGATGGTAAATATGGAGATGAAAAAAAAGCAGAACATGATAAACGCGATGCATCTGGAGGACATGATGTAGTAAAAATTGATGCTAATCTCAAACAATATATATATGAAACATGTAATGGAAAAGGAATCAAATACTATCAATGTGATAAAGATGAAACTCATAAATCAGGTGAAGCAGATTTCAAAATATTTGCAGAAGCAATAACAAATGCTATGAATGGAAATCCATGTGCTGTCATATCTAATGATGGTGATTACAAATTGTATCCAATTATATCTGTTACTCCAATACAAAAAGGTGAAACTGTTATATATGATTTATCTAATTTATGGCCAAATATGTATAATGAACTTAAATGTACTATAGAAAAAAAACCATTTGTATATGATAATTCTATTATTGAATTTATGAAAGATTCAGATTTGATTAAACATGAATTATTTCCATTTTTCATTCCTACACTTATAGGATTTGTACTTGGTTGTGATTATTCAAATATGCCAGAAATTGGTGGAAAAATTAAAGGACATGGACCAGTAGCAGTACAAAAAAATTTAATTAATGATCCATATTTTTATTTCAAATTATTAAATAAAATGAATAATGATCAAGTAAAAGGTATTAAATTTTGGTATTGTAGAATAATTGAAAATATATTAGCATATTTAGAGTAAGGGGGGGGAGACAGTAAAATATTAATTGATTTTTATTATAAATAAAATTGATGGACACGTTCGAACGTTTTTATGAAGATCACATCGAAGAAGTCATTTGTTATTTGACAAATGAATTTCAACAAGCTTCTTTGGAAAAAAATTTTGAATGCATGACTTCATGCATATTTCTCGGAATTTACAAAATTTACGAAAAAGATCAAACAGTTGATCTCGTAAACTTACTTGAAAAACATAAAAAATCATATGGTTATGGTTATTTTTATGAAAAAGACGAAACTTTCGAATACGGAGCAGAAGTAGGAATGATGATTTCTCTTGACAAAACAACTCAAAATATGTTTCAATTCAAATTGCTTGACAAAGACGTTGGATATATTACGTGTAATAAAGAAATGTTAGATTTCTGGAATTCTGAGTAAAGAAATGTTAAATTTCTGAATAAAATTTGATATATCACAAATAATGTGATATTTTTTTTTTATTTTAATAGAACCCGAAATTTGTGATATAGTAAGTATCATGGTAATTTTTAATGTATATCACAGACATCTCCTCCCTCCCCAAAAATTTGATATTTTTTTTTTATTTTAATAGAACCCGAAATTTGTGATATAGTAAGTATCATGGTAATTTTTGGTGTATATCACAGACATCTCCCCCTCCCCAAAAATGTGATATTTTTTTTTATTTTAATAGAACCCGAAATTTGTGATATAGTAAGTATCATGGTAATTTTTGGTATATCACAGACATCTCCCCCTCCCCCTAAAAAAAATGCAATAAATAAAATTTGATATTTTTTTTTTATCTTAAAATGAATCTAGATATATTAAAAAATAGAATTTTAGCGTTAAAATCTGGTCAAAAATTAACAGCACCAGAGCAAGAATATT
>Ga0265293_10010583_pt1 | contig 12843 bp, 11 predicted proteins | sample Munlanlewell138R_FD_192505 | JGI IMG/M metagenome (GOLD analysis project Ga0265293, IMG submission 192505) | Leachate microbial communities from a municipal landfill in Southern Ontario, Canada - Leachate well 138R | ecosystem: Engineered > Solid waste > Landfill > Unclassified | place: Canada... | reverse complement strand
GACAATATTTTGTTGAGCATCCTTCTGAATTCGACCCAAGAAAATATTTAGGACCCGGAAGAATAGCAATTAAAGATATGGTTGCCCATAAAATGAAAAATGTTTTAGGATGCAGCAACAAAAGATAAACTAAGGCTGAGCTTCTGCTCAGCCTTAAACCATTTACAAACTACATTTATGAGATTCTTCAGGCTGCGCCTTCAGAATGACAACATAGGAAGATGCTTTATTATTTTAAATCATTCATATATGTTGAAACATAATTTTTGTCAACTGTTACAACGGCGAAATATGTTTCATTTTGATTTTGAACTTTTTTTTCTATTAAATCTACAAGTTTTGATGACTTTATATCATAATCCACCGGCACAACCACATCAAATATTAAATTGGTATGGGTTTCTCCCTTAACAACTCTAAAATCATGCATAGAAAACCTTTCATCGATGGACTTTACTATTTTATCTGTCATGTTTCTTAATTCATTTATTTCTTCGTCATCTGTAATTATGGGATCTAAATGAATTACAAGGTTAATATTTAATTCCTTTGCAAAGTCTCTTTCAATATTATCAATTAAATCATGAGACTTCAATATATCTTCCGTTGCATCAACTTCTGCATGAACTGATGCAAAGTGTCTGTTGGGTCCGTAATTGTGGACTACAAGGTCATGAATATTTACTATTCCGTTATAGGACAAAATTTTGTTTTCAATTGATTCAATAAATTCTACATTAGGCATTTCTCCAAGGAGGGGATTTAATATATCCCTTAATATGTCAAACCCTGAATACAAAATAAATAATGCCACCAATACACCTACATATCCATCAACTTCATAGCCTGTAAATTCAGATATTAATAAGGATAAAAGCACAACTATAGTTGAAATTACATCGTTTCTGGAATCTATGGAGGAAGCCTTAAGTGGTGCTGATGAAATCTTATCACCAAGCTTTTTATAGAATAAACTAAGCCATAATTTTGTTAAAACAGAGATGCTAAGTACAATTATCATCTCCATAGAAAATATAGTTTTTGAAGGATTAATTATTTTATTAAAGGATGATTTAATAAGCTCAACTCCAACCAAAAGCACGGCAATTCCTAAAATAAGCCCTGTCAGGTATTCCATTCTTGCATGACCGAAGGGATGGTCTTTATCTGCAGGTTTGCTTGAAATTTTAAACCCTATAAGAGTAATTACAGAAGATGCTGCGTCGGATAAATTATTGACTCCGTCAGCTGTAACTGAAATACTGTTAAATATTATACCTGTCAATATTTTTCCTGCACTTAAAAGAGTATTTGCAATTATACCCGTAATGCTTGCTGTCACACCGTAGGATTCTCTTACCTTTGGCTCATTAACATTTTCATAATTTTTAATAAATTTCTTAATAATAAAATTAATCATAAGGTGTGTCTCCTTACCCCTTAAATGGGACTTGCAAAAGAAAATACCTGTGGGAATGCTCCCACAAGTATAAATTACTATACTATAATATTTTTGTCAAATTAATGTTTCATTTTACTCTCCAGTCATTGCTGTTACGACTGTTATTGTTATTTTCGTTTTTGTCCCATTTATCTAATTTATTCTTTTTATTGTTATTATCGTTTTTGTTCCATTTATCTGATGTATCTTTTTTATTGTTACTTTTATTTTCTATTTCTTTTTGTTTCAATTCTTCCTTGTATTCTTTGACTTTTTCATTTATTTCCTGCACTGATTTATCAAGCCATTCATCTGTTTTTATTTTATGTCCTGCTAAGTTTGCCGATTCCTGAAGCTTTTCGATTAAATTTAATTTGCCCGGTGTAACTCCCTTCTTCTTTGCTTCGTCGACTTCTCTTTTGGTTACCTCTATTACTTCTATATCATTCTTTTTTCTATCTGATTTATTGGTCTTTTCAGTTTTTTCTCGTTTTTCAGGCTTCTTTTGTTCCTCCGGTTTTTCCCATCTTTCAGGCTTCTTTTGTTCCTCCGGTTTTTCCCATCTTTCAGGCTTCTTTTGTTCTTCCGAATTGTCTTGTTTTTCTTGCTTTTCTTGTTTTTCCAGGTTCTTTAAATTGTTATCATCCGTAAGTTCTTCAGGTTCTTCAATTGCTTCTTTTTGCTGTGTTGCGGATTCTTCTCTAACTTCAAGTTTTCCTGTATTTTCTGATTTCTTAGACTCTTTAGTTTGTATTGTTTCAACTTCGGTATCTTCCGTCTGTTCCGGTGCTGCTTTCTCATTAACGACAGTTCGAATTTTTTCAGATAACGTATCTTTTTTGGCCTCTGACTTGCTGGATGTGGCAATTATTACGCTGTCTTCTTCACCTTCTATAATATATCCCTTGCTTTTTAATTCATTTAATACGCTTTTTACCGCGCTTTGGATTTCTTTATTTTTCAAACCGTCAATATTTATATCTTTTGACAATTCCCTTCCATCATCATTAAAACCTTTCACAGTCAGCACCCTGTCGAATCTGTTTATCAAAAATTCAAAAGATGGATTTACATCTATGCTTACATATGAATAGGGAGCCAAGTATGCCCATGCCGGTGTAGCAAATATCATAATTGCTGCAGCAGCCGCAACTGACATTCTAATTAATCTATTGCTATTATTCTTTATTACTATTTCTTGACCAATTTCATAGTTTCTATTTTTAATTTTAGAAACAATGCCATCATCAGTCAATACTGCTGCATACTTTCCTTTAACTTCAACTATTATTGCTTTCATTTTTCAACTCCTGGCAAATGTATTCCATATAACCGGCTAAATTCGGAAAATCACCCGACATAATTTCTAATGCTGCTATAATATATTTTCGATGGCGTTCCAACAATTTACGGGGTACCTTTGTGTGTTTTACTATTATATTTAATGGCAATTGCTTCTTGATTTTTATTTCGCTTGTCAATATTGGATTTTTTATTAAATAAACTACGACCTTAGCGCAGGACTTCTTAGTTTTGCGAGATTTTGGCGAGCATTCGATCAAATCCATAAATGAAAATCCATAATCGGAAAAGATTTCATTGATGAGAGTAATTTCCATCTTAATTGAGATGTCTTCAACAATGGAAACCTTTTTTGCAATTTCGGACTGCATGGAATATTCCTCTTCATCTTGAGAGTCAGTATTAAACAATGAGGGATTTACTGAAATTTCCGGTGCATATCTTGACTTGCTGCGCATAAAATCAATCACACGCCTTCTTATTACTAACTCTGCAAAGTTTAAAAAACTGCCTTTATCGGCAGAATAATTCTTAATTGCTTCAGTAAAAGCAGACAACGCTATTGACCACTCATCATCACTTTTTGAAATATAGCTTCTGGTAATCGATGAGGCGCATTTCAGTATGAAATTTTCATATTGAGTTATTAAATTATTCATTGAATCTATATTATTCTTAGCTTTCACAGCCAATAGGTCCAAATCGCTCATATTCTTCCCCTCGTACTTACAATCACAAGGTATTATATCATTCAGGCCATAATATTACAACATTTCAAATCTTACAAATTTCTTACAGGGGTACATTAGTTAAAGATAGGATCCTTCGCTTTGCTCAGGATGACACCCATTGGGTGTGAACTGTAACGTACATTACTTTTTAAAAAGATACCAGGTCTTGGTGTCCAATTCATATTTAAGTTCAAAAATATCCTTGCCGTTATGCAGGCATACGAATACAATCCTTGTATTTCCAACAATGTTTTCTTCATATGTTTTCATTATTTTTTCAATTTTCACAACCTTATCATCAAGTCTGAATTTTACAGGCTCTATTTTTCCGTTTGTGTTAAAAACTGCCATTACCTTTATTGGCTCATTTATAATTTTCATATTTCACCTCTATAAAATACTGCTCATGCCGGGATATTCGTCATCAGGATATCCTCCTAAGAGAGGTTTTAAATCACTGTTTGCAAAGACCCCCCTTATAATTGAATTATCGCCATACTTGGTTCTTACTTTGTCTACAGCCTTATCTAATATTTCATTTTTTAAACTTAATTCATCCTGAAAAAAATTAACTTGCTTAAACCTTGAAAATTCCAAGTCTGATACATGAATTCCCAATGCCCTAATAGGCTTTTTATCCCATAACTCATCAAATAAACTGCATGCATTCATATAAATGTCCCTTGTACAGTCTGTAAAATACATAAGCTTTCTTTGCTTAATCTTAAAACCGAAATCCTTGTCCTTAATACTTATGCTCACAACTCTGCAGTTCATACTTGCTTCTCTTAATCTCCAGGCAGTCATTTCAGTTAAGCTCAGCAATACAACATATGCGGTTTCTTTATCTGTCACATCAAACCTTAGAGTGCTGCTGTTTCCTACACTTTTAATGAGGTCCTTTTCTTTAAAGGTTGAAATATCCCTTCCCCAAGCATAATTGTAAATTAGTCTGCCGTGAGATTTAAGCATTGTCGATATTAATTTATAATCTGCATTGGCAAGCTCTCCGATTGTATAAATACCCCATCTGTTTAATTTTGGCTTTGTTTTTCTTCCAACCATAAACAGCTCTTCAACAGGTAAAGGCCATAATTTTTCCTTTATTTCCTCAATAAACATAGTATGACACTTGTCAGGCTTTTCTAAATCTCCCGCTTGTTTTGCAAGAAGCTTATTTTCAGAAATTCCTACATTTACGGTATAACCAAAATTCTCCCGAACACCATCTTTCATTTTATATGCTAATTTAACAGATTGCTCCCTGCTTATATCTGTAAACCTTAAGAAACATTCATCAATACTGAAAACTTCCACATCGGGAGTATACTTTTTCAAATATTCCCTCAATGCTTTGCTGGCTCTTACATAAATGCTGTAATTTGGAGGTATAACCAGTAAATCAAGACACATTTGTCTTGCTTCCATAAGGGACATTCCTGTTTGTATCTTAAATTTCTTTGCAGGAACTGATTTTGCAAGAACAATTCCATGGCGGCTTTGTTCATTGCCTCCAATAACAGCCGGTACTGTACGTATATCTCTTTCTATTCCCATTTGTTTTTCATATGCAGCTGTCCAGCTTAAAAAAGCTGAATTCACATCAATGTGCATTATTATCTGTCCCATAACCGAATCAACTCCTTACTTCTATAAATGCAATTGCAACTTTTGTATTATTCTTTTCGAACGTTTGTTCTATTAGTATAACACAGTTTTAAAATTTTAAAAGCTTTTTTTGAAATAATTAGAAAGTTTATTTTTTCCTTATTTTTATCCCTCATAATATAATTTGCAAGGGCATGCGCAGTTGCCTCCTTCTTTGTAAAATAAGGTTTACATAAAAAAAGATCTGTAAACAATCACAAATCCTTTTCAATATATTTATTTTTTATAATTTTTATCGTGAATTATTTTTAATCCTTTGAATATAAGGTGAGAATCAAATATGTCAATTTCTGAGGTTTCATCGGATATAAGCCTGCCGAATCCTCCGGTTGCCACAACCTTTATATTTTCATTGTTCATTTCTTCTTTGATTTTTTTAATAATATATTCTACTTGTCCGATATATCCGTAAACTAATCCCGCCTGCATGCTTGTAACAGTGTTTTTTGCAAGAATTGAATCAGGCTTTTTGATTTCAATTTTCGGGAGCTGGGCAGTTCTTTGCCACATTGCATCAGCAGAAATCTGAATTCCCGGAGATGTTATGCCGAATCTGTATTCTCCTTTTTCATTTATTACATCATAAGTTGTTGCCGTTCCGAAGTCTATGACTATCATGGTATCGCCTTTTGAATATAATTCATGGGCTGCTACAAGCCCTACAATTCTGTCAGCTCCTACCTCTCTTGGGTTATCGGCCATTATTGTAATTCCTGTTTTCACTCCCGGACCTACGACGATAGGCACTATGTTAAAAAACTTTTTCAGAGTGTTTTCAAATGAATGCATTACATTAGGTACAACTGAGGATACGATTGCACTGTTAATATTATTATGATTAATATCATTATAACTCAATAAACTTAATATAGAAATTCCATATTCATCGGATGTTTTTTCATTTCTGGTGACTATTCTCCAATTTCCCACAAGTTCATTACCGTTGTAAACTCCGATTACTATATCTGTATTTCCAATATCAACAACTAAAATCATTCTTTCACTCCTATATGTTAATTTTATCATTAATATTTACTAGGCAGAATTTTTCAATCTTTCCTCAGCTCATCGATGGGGGTTGTTGTAATCTGACTTCTGTCAAGGTTTAACATAATTATTGCTTTTTCCAATTCTTCATCTGAAGTTACTTCAATTTCAAGGTAAGGTTTTGTATAAGTTTGTTCATCCCATGTATCAATTTCAAATAATATATTTTCATACATATAGGACCTTCTATGTTTGTAGCCGGGTCTTTTTTGCTCATAACCTAATAATTCGATTATCTTAGCAGCACTTTCCCAGTCAGAAATGTCTGTGTTAATTTCCTCATTAATCCTTAAGGAATCTCTTTTTATGCTTCTTTTAAATGTCATAGTGCTTTTGGTTTCCCCTGACAGATTATTCTTAATTATTCTTATCCTCAAATATCCTTTGTATGTTTTTTTCAAAAACCCATCATCGGTATCAAATCTGTAATTTATTTGGTCTTCATCCTTTACAAGAACAGCCCCAATATCAATAAGTTTTTTTTCTATTTCTTCCTTGTCAATATTTAAAACCTTTACTTCCTTCTCTCTCATTACTACCTCCGCTGGTATTTAGGTAATTATATCATAATTATAAAGAATTATAAACATTTATTATGACGTATAAAAGTTATTGAAAGAAGTGATACCATGGAAATCTATATAAGCAAATCATTTAAAAAGTTAATTATTTGTTTTAAATTTAGTTATTGGGGTATATAATTATATAATTGAATAATATTAAAAACTTAGGAGGTATTATTATATGTGTAACAAAGGAAAATTTTTTATTTGTGAAACTTGCGGTAATTTAGTCGGATTGGTGTTGGAAGGCGGCGGAGAATTAGTATGCTGTGGAAATCCTATGAAAGAGCTTGTTGCAAACACAAAAGATGCTGCTTATGAAAAACATATACCGGAAGTAACCGTTGAAGGCAGCAAAGTGACTGTAAAGATAGGAAGTGTTGAACATCCGATGATTGAAGAGCATTACATCCAGTTTATTTACCTTGTAACTAAAAATGGTGCTCAGAAAGTATGCTTATCTCCGGGAGAAAAGCCTGTAGCTGAATTTGCATTGGTTGACGGAGATGAAGTTCTTGCAGCTTATGAATACTGCAATCTCCACGGACTTTGGATAAAAGAAATGTAAAAGTATGAGGACACACCTTCCTGCTCAAGGATAATTTTTAAAGGATTTGAATCCATGATTCAAATCCTTTTTTATCTATGATATTGTTGCTCCGCTTGGTATGTCCTCCAAAGTAGATACAACGGAAAGCTTCTTTCCCTTTTCGGCTGATAATATCATACCGTTAGATTCAACACCTCTCAGTATTACAGGCTCTAAATTGTAAATCATTACAACTTTTTTCCCTACCAAGTCCTCAGGTTTATACCATTTTGAAATACCTGAAACCACCTGTCTTGTTTCTTCACCTATCTTCAATTGAAATACTAAGAGTTTATCTGCATTCGGATGTTTTTCTACCTTTAAAATTTCTGCAACTCTCATATCTAACTTCTCAAAATCATCTATTGTTGCATAACAAACATCTTCTTTTACTTTTTCTGATTTTGTTACTTCGGGCTTCACAGACTCTTTTGGAGCTTTAGCTTCATTTATTTTATTGATTTCTTCAATTTTCTTTACAGCATCTATTCGAGCAAATAAGATTTCCGGAGTTCCAACCTTTTGTCCCGGTACCATTCCCTTAAACTGAAGAAGTGAGTCCCAGTCTTTTTTGTCTGTGTTAAGCTGTTTTAATATTTTCTCGGCTGTTTCCGGCAGATAAGGCTCCAAAAGTACTGCTGCAATTCTTATGGATTCCAAAAGATTATACAAAACCGTTCCCAATCTTTCTTTTTTGCTTTCATCCCTTCCAAGAATCCAAGGCTGAGTTTCATCAATGTATTTGTTGCTTCTTCGAAGAAGTGTAAATATTTCACCTATGGAATCCGAAACCTTCAGTTCATCCATTTTCTTTTCAACCTTCAAAGGTGTTTCAAGGGCAAGCTTTATCAAATCATCGTCTATAGGTTCAGATGCTGTGGGAGCTTTAATCTCACCATCAAAATATTTGTTGGTCATCGATATTGTTCTGTTTACCAAATTACCAAGAATATTAGCTAAGTCAGAATTGATTCTTTCTATTATTAATTCATAAGTCAATGTTCCATCACTGGCAAAGGGCATTTCATGGAGTACAAAATACCTGATTGCATCCACTCCGAACAAGTCTACCAAATCATCGGCATATATAACATTTCCCTTGGATTTACTCATCTTTCCGTCACCGATTAACAGCCACGGATGACCGAATACTTGCTTTGGAAGCTCAACGCCTAATGCCATCAAAAGTATTGGCCAATAAATAGTGTGGAATCTTAAAATGTCCTTGCCTATCAAATGTACATCTGCCGGCCAGTATTTATTGTAAAGATCACCATGACAGCCATCAGGATCATATCCCAAAAATGTAATATAGTTGCTTAGTGCATCAATCCATACATATACAACGTGGCCTTCATCAAATGTAACCGGAATACCCCAGTCAAAGGATGTTCTTGATACGCACAAATCCTGAAGTCCAGGCTTGATAAAATTGTTTACCATTTCATTTTTCCTTGATTCAGGCTGGATGAATTTAGGATTATCTTCAATATGCTTCATCAGTCTATCCGAATAATTGCTCATTTTAAAGAAATATGCTTCTTCCCTGGTCATATGGACATCTCTTCCGCAGTCAGGGCATTTGCCGTCAACTAATTGAGCATCCGTAAAAAATGCTTCATCGGGAGTGCAGTACCATCCTTCGTAGTATCCCTTGTAAATATCCCCCTGGTCATAAAGCTTCTTGAATATTTTTTGCACAAGCTTAATATGTTCAGGGTCTGTTGTTCTGACGAATTTATCATAAGTAGTATTCATTAAATCCCATATTCTTTTAATTTCAGCTGCTACTTCATCAACAAATTCTTGAGGGGTTTTGCCTGCTTTCTCAGCGCTAAGCTGAATTTTTTGTCCGTGTTCATCTGTTCCTGTTTGAAAATATACATCATACCCGTTTAATTTCTTAAATCTTACAATACTGTCGGCAAGAACTATTTCATATGTGTTTCCAATATGAGGTTTGCCTGATGTATATGCAATTGCAGTTGTTAAATAATATTTGCCTTTATTCATAGTTCATCTCCTATTAATTTAGTTATTCTCTCTATCTGCTCGCTTTAGCTCACATAAATTGGGAATTCTTTGCGGTAGGGCATACAAAAGCCTCTTAGCATAAGCTAAGAGGCGAATAACGCGTTACCACTCTTTTTTACACATATTTCACAACATGTGCCTCAACAGGTTCAATTAAACCCTGTATTATAACGTATACTTACGTCATACCCTAACTAATGTTCAGGTACGAAGCTCCAAGGCCATGTTCATTTTAAAATCAATCCCCGTCTTCCACCATGTGCCGGTTCTCTATATCATGATTGTAAAATTACTCTTCTTATCATCGCTTAAGTTATTATGTAATTTTATATGTTAAACTATACATAAATAACTTATTTTTGTCAACTAAAATATTAATTTAACGCATTTGACTATTGCAACTATTATTCCGATTATTATTGCAGGAATCAACAAAAGACCTATCCCAAGAGGAATTAATGCAAGAATCACCATAAATCCGATTATTGCTCCTAAAATTGTAAATATAACCTTAAGCAGTACAACCCCTACCTTTAACGCTGCAACAATAAATACTATAAATATAAATATGCCAATTAATATATCCATATTCGACCTCCATATTTTATCAATATTCAATAATCATTATTTTATCTTATTCATGTTAATCATATAATACACATAAATAGTTCAAAATCGATTAATTTTATATTAAAAAATGATTAAAAACAATAAATAAGGGCGACACATTTCTACTATATGGATAGTCTTTGCAGTAAGAGGAATGTCCCGAAATAATTAACCTATCATTTATTCATGAAATTTTCTATATCACTTACTGTCTTTATAATATCCTTCGATAAATTAATGATACCGTTTTTTGTTACCCATACATTATCTTCAATTCTTATACCTATTCCCTCTTCTTTAATATAAAGTCCGGGCTCTACAGTATACACATTGTTTTCCTGCATTGTTTTGTCTCTTCTTATATAATCATGGACATCTAAACCCAAGGGATGGCCTATACTGTGATAATAGTATTTATCAACCTCAGAATCATCCTTAATAAATTTAAGTGTTTTTAATTCCTTAGCAAAATAAGCTTTAACTCTATTATTTACATCTTTTTCTGAAGCACCTACATGCATTGCATCGAATGTAACATCCTGTGCTCCCAAAACGATATTGTAAATATCTTTTTGCCTCTGTGTAAATTTACCGTTTACAGGATATGTCCTTGTAATGTCGGAGGCATAATAATTAGACAGTGCACCAAGGTCTAACAGTATCAAATCGTCATCTGCCATTTTGCGCTGCAAATCAACATAATGTAATATTACCGCATTTCCTGATGAAGCTGCGATTGTGGTAAAGCTTGGTTTTGAATTTCTAAGCATAAGCTGATATTCAAAATCAGCTCTAACCTGATATTCATACATGCCCGGTTTTAAATTTTTCATTACAAATTGCAAAGCTTCATTGGTATATCCAATGGCAGTTTTTATTTCTTCAACTTCTTCTTCTGACTTAGAACTTCTTAATTCAATCATAATATCCAGCGAATTTTTTATAATTACAGTCGGATGTTGATTTCTCAGCCAATTAGCAAAGCTTCTGTAACAGTCATACGGCTCTTCAACATCAGTAATATATGAAAAAATGTATACATTGTCAGGTCTGTCTGCAGATGATAATTTGCTTGAAAACTTAGTCAGAAAATCATTTCTGTTTTCAACTGTTTTTATACCTGAGATTTTAATTGCTTCTTCCTTTCTCATAAGGATGCCGTACCATTTTTCAAAATGCTCATTAACAGGCTGTATGTACAATGTTTCGTCTACGTTTCCTGCTATTTTGCTTATTACTAATACCATATCCTCCCTGTCTATTCCCGTAAGATAAAAGAAATTCCTGTCAACGGAGAACGAATATTGCTGGTCTGCGCTTTCCCTCGGTGCCTTTCCGGAAAAAAATACTGCCGTAGAATAATCATCCATTCTTTCTATAAATTTTGCTCTGTTGTTTATAAAAAATTCTGTTTTCATTTAATCCTCCATACAATGTTTCAATGTTGATGTCATTCTGAGGGCTATCCCGAAGAATCTCATCAGAACTACGATCAATTTACATTATTCTTCCAACTGCTTTCTTCCAGCCCTTGTATAATTTATTTCTCTCGTCGTCATTTATTGACGGTTTATATTTTTTATTCATGTTCCAGTTTTGAATAACTTCTCCTTTTGATTTCCAAAATCCCGTTGCAAGACCTGCAAGATATGCCGCTCCAAGCGCAGTGGTTTCTGTAATGTCCGGTCTTTCGATATCTACATTAAGTATATCTGATTGAAATTGCATCAAGAAATTATTTGCTGATGCTCCTCCGTCAACCTTTAATACTGTTAAATTGATTCCTGAATCATCAATCATTGCATCAATTACATCCTTTGTCTGATATGCAATTGATTCAAGAGTTGCTCTTATTATATGATTTCTGCCTGCTCCCCTTGTTAAGCCCACAATTGCTCCTCTTGCATACATATCCCAATACGGGGCACCAAGTCCGGTGAATGCCGGCACAACATAGACACCCTTTGTATCGGCGACTTTATTTGCAAAATATTCAGAATCAGCTGAATCATGAATAAGCTTAAGCTCATCTCTAAGCCATTGTATTGCTGCTCCAGCCACAAATATAGAGCCCTCTAAAGCATATTCAACCTTTCCGTTTAAGCCCCATGCAATTGTAGTAATCAGCCCGTTGTGAGAGCTAACCGGCTTTTCACCTGTATTCATAAGCATGAAGCATCCTGTACCGTATGTATTCTTTACCATTCCTTCCTGAAAACAAAGCTGTCCAAAAAGAGCAGCCTGCTGGTCCCCTGCAATTCCTGATATGGGTATTTCGGCACCAAAAATCTGCATATTTGTATTACCGTATATTTCTGATGACTGTCTTACTTCCGGTAATATTTCTTTAGGTATGTTTAATATGCCAAGAAGTTTTTCATCCCACTGAAGCGTTTTAATATTGTAAATAATAGTTCTTGAAGCATTGGAATAATCGGTTATATGCGTTTTCCCGCTCGTAAGATTCCATATGAGCCAAGTATCTACAGTTCCAAATAAAATATCGCCGTTTTCAGCTTTTTGCCTAACTCCTTTTACATTGTCCAAAATCCATTTTATTTTTGTCCCCGAAAAATAAGCATCAATAACGAGTCCCGTATTTTCTTTTATATATGGCTCTAAGCCTGATTCTTTTAAATTATCACAAATTTCCGCAGTCTGCCTGCTTTGCCACACTATTGCATTATATACAGGCTTACCTGTATTCTTATCCCACAAAATTGTAGTTTCCCTTTGATTGGTAATACCTATGCATGCAATTTCCAAAACATTAATATCTTTTATTACTTCTTTTGCAGCATTTAACTGAGTTTCCCATATTTCTAAAGGGTTGTGCTCAACCCAGCCGGGAGCAGGATA
>Ga0265293_10010582_pt1 | contig 12843 bp, 11 predicted proteins | sample Munlanlewell138R_FD_192505 | JGI IMG/M metagenome (GOLD analysis project Ga0265293, IMG submission 192505) | Leachate microbial communities from a municipal landfill in Southern Ontario, Canada - Leachate well 138R | ecosystem: Engineered > Solid waste > Landfill > Unclassified | place: Canada... | reverse complement strand
CGATATCCACGATATCGGGAAAAATCTGGTGAAGGCGTTGCTGGAGAGCTATAACTTCGACGTAATCGATCTCGGCCGCGATGTAGCGGCCGAAGAGATCGCACAGAGGGTGCTCGAGCAGGACATTCGCCTCGTCGGACTCTCATCGCTGATGACGACAACGGTCCGGAGCATGGAAGAGACAATCAGGCAGATCAGGAAAGTGAAACCGGATGCAAAGATCATGGTGGGCGGTGCCGTGCTCGACGCAGACAGCGCCTCCGGCATCGGGGCGGATTACTACGGGCGCGATGCGAAAGAAGCGGTGGGTATTGCGCAGGAGTACTTTAGAAATTGAATCGACCGGGCTCGTTCCCGGGGTCGTCGCCTTCGTCCCACGTTTCTGTGATGCGCAGAAAGGCATCTACGACATTCGGGTCGAACTGCGTGCCGGAGCAGCGGCGTATTTCTTCGATGGCCATATGCTTGGGGATTGGGTCGCGGTAGATGCGACTTTCGGTCATGGCATCGTAGGCATCGGTGACTGCGAGAACCCGCGACAGGAGCGGAATATCCTCTCCGCTCAGGCCCACGGGGTATCCCCGTCCGTCCCAGCGTTCGTGGTGATGCAGAATGTATTCGGCGATGTGTTCCAGATGCGGGATTGTCATGGCGATGTCGTAGCCAATCCTGGGATGCTGCTTCATCTCTTCCCATTCGTCGGGCGTGAGCCGCGCCGGCTTGTTGAGGATGCGGTCGTCGGTACCGATTTTTCCGATGTCGTGGAGCTTTGACAGCAGCTGGAGGTCGTCCATCGACTTGGGATCCAGTCCGAGATCTTCGCCAATCCGCTGGCAAAGCTGCCCCAGGCGCAGGCCGTGCGTCTCCGTTTCCTGGCTCTTCGCATACAGAGTAGCCATGACGGAGGACACGATGGCCGAGTGCGTGCTGTTCTGGTTGAGCAGCTTTCGACGCTGAAGGTAGGCCTCGGCCCGGTTTAATACATCTTCCATGCGCTGGTCTTCTGTTTCTTTTGTGCTGTGACCGATGGAGAGATTGACGGCATAGAGGCTGTCGTGATTAGCGAGGTTAAAGCTTTCGATCGTGTGCTTAATATCGATTTTAAGCCGGTGAGTGGCTTCGCTGCTCATCGACGGCAGCAGGATCATAAATTCGCCGCCCCCCATGCGTGCAAATGTGCAATCCTGCTTCAGGCAGCTCTGTATGAGCTTGGCTGTAACGGTAATCAGCCGGTCGCCCTCTTCGTGTCCGAATGCGCTGTTGATCATGCGCAGACCGTCGATATCGCAAATGGCGATGGAAAGCGGATAAAAGCGGGTTTGTCGAGCCTTCGGAGCTCTTTTTCCATGTAGTCCCGATTATACAAGCCAGTCAGGAAGTCGCGCTCCTGCAGATAGGCGATGCGCTGATCTTTGCTCTTCTGTTCTGTAAAGTCGAAAATGATCCCTTCGAGCGCCTCGACACGTCCATCGGCATCATAAATGGCCTGACCTTGTTCCAGCACCCATTTTTTTTCGCCGCTTCGGGTGATAATTTCGTATTCGCCCGTGTAATGTTTATGTTGACGAATCACCCGCTGCCATTCGTCCCAGACCCTCTGGCGATATTCCGGGGCGATGATTTGCATGTAGGAAACATCCCTGTTTTGAACGATGTTTTCCGCTTCGTAACCGGTCAGCTCCGGGCATCCTTCGGACACAAATTCCATCGTCCACTGCGAGTCAGCTTTACACCGGTAGGCCATACCCTGGATGTGGGAGAGGAGCACCGATGTGCTGCGCACCTGCTCGGTCAGCGCGAGTTCCTGCGTCTTCTGAGCCGAGATATCTTCGATCAGGCACATGTAGGACGAGTCGCCCGTATGACTGCCGGAGAGATCCGTCGCAAACAGACGAACCCAGACGGTGGAACCGTCCGGACGCAGCAGGCGCTTTTCAATCGTATAGTGCGGAATCTGATTGTTCAGAAAGTCGTCAAACAGCGGCATTTCTTTTTTCAGATCTTCTCCGTGTGTCAGGTCGGTCCAGTTAAAATCGCGGAGCGCATCGGATGACCGCCCCAGAATTTTTTCGGCCATCGGATTGATGCTGACATTCTTTGCATAGGGAGCAATCGCTTTGCTTTCCCTTAAAATGATGCCGATGGGAGCTTGTTCGAATACGTTTTTGAACAGAGCTTTCTGAAAATCCAGCTTATTCTTGTATTCATCCCGACGCTTAATTTCGGAATAAAGAACGACGGCCAGGAAGGCCAGAGCGAGCAGCAGGATCGCGATGAGGAGCGTATGAGCGCCGGAACTTCGAGTGCGGGAATAGTAGACATAAATGCCTGCAAATGAACAGCACATCAGAAAAGCGGGAATATAAATTCTGGCATGGCTTTTTGAAGTTCCGGTAAACCGTTCGAGAAAGGTCGTTCTGTTGTCTGACATCGCGCGCCCCTGAGTTGTTGAGCCGACATGTACATGGTCGGACCATGTATTCTTGCATGTTATATGTCCCCAGTATACACGAAGCTATGAAATAATGGAACAAAAATTTACTTTATAGCGGCATTGCTTTATCTCAGCAGTGTAGAAGGCGGCGCACAGCGAAGTCCGTTGAAAATTCGTGACGGAGCCGGCTCTTTATGGTACACTTACTTTGTTATTGCCGAGGTATAGAACTGCACCCGCGCGTTGCGAAACGGGAGGAGAACACGATGAAGGATTTCGAAAAACTTGGAGTATTCTATCTGGGTAAAGAATATGATCTTGAGAATAAGGAATTTCAGGAAGCGCCTGTATTGTTCAAGTCCAAAGACTTGACGACGCATGCCGCAATCATCGGCATGACCGGAAGCGGTAAGACAGGACTTGGCATCGGGTTGATCGAAGAAGCTGCCATCGACAACATACCGGTGATCGCCATCGACCCGAAGGGCGACCTTGGAAACCTGGCCCTTACGTTCCCGCAGCTGCGAGCCGAGGACTTTCGCCCCTGGATCAACGAACAGGAAGCAGAGAACAAAGGCATGTCGCCGGATGAGTATGCGGAATCGCAGGCGGCTCTGTGGAGGAAAGGTCTTGCGGACTTCGGGCAGGACGGTGAGCGGATCGAGCGGCTTCGCCGCTCTGCAGAAGTCAGCGTCTACACACCGGGCGGCTCGGCCGGCATCGGTGTGTCGGTGCTCAAATCGTTTGACGCACCGGCGCAGTTTCTCATGAACGACGCTGATGCATACCGCGACCGCATCAGTATTACGACGACCGGACTGCTCTCCCTCATCGGCATCGCGGGCGACCCGTTTACCAGCAGGGAGCACACTCTGATTGCCAATATACTGGAATACAACTGGAGTCTCGGCAAAAGCCTGGGGCTGCCGGAATTGATCGCATTCATCCAGAAACCGCCCATGGATAAAGTGGGCGTCATGGATCTTGAAAATTTCTTTCCTTCCAAAGACCGGTTTTCGCTGGCCATGCAATTTAACAATCTCCTGGCTTCACCTACTTTTAAAGCGTGGATGGAGGGTGAACCTCTGGATGCCGGGAGATTTTTATATGACGAGACTGGGAAACCCCGTATTTCGGTGTTTTCAATTGCTCACCTGTCGGACAGCGAGAGAATGTTCTTCGTTACGATGCTGTTAAACGAAGTCCTCTCCTGGATGCGCAGTCAGCCCGGAACCGGCAGCCTGCGGGCGATGCTGTATATGGACGAACTGTTCGGATACATGCCGCCCACCGCCAACCCGCCTTCCAAGACGCCGCTTTTAACGCTTTTAAAGCAGGCGAGGGCCTACGGGCTGGGGCTCGTGCTTGCGACACAAAATCCCGTCGATCTCGATTACAAAGCGCTGTCCAACGCCGGAACCTGGTTCATCGGACGCCTGCAGACCGAGCGGGATAAAGATCGGGTGATGGCCGGTCTCGAAGGGGTGGCTGCAGGAGGGACGTTCGATAAAGCGCGCACGGAGCGGATACTCGCCGGCCTGGGGCAGAGGGTGTTCTATCTGCACAGCGTTCATGAGGATGAGCCTGTAATCTTCGGCACGCGCTGGGTCATGTCGTACCTCGCGGGGCCCCTCACGAGAGAGCAGATTGCAAGCATTCCGAAAAACCGGCCGGCAGCCCTGTCCGGAGCATCCGCCCAATCGGTGGCTGCCACAGGCTGGGATGCTGCGGCCATCGATCAGAATACGCCTGCATCTGCATCTGTAAGCGCTGCGGCTCCCATTCTGGCACCCCAGATTAAACAGGTATTTTTGCCGCCGGCAGGAGCGGGGATGCGAAGTGCCGCCTACGAACCGGCCGTCATCGGCGTTGCGTCGGTTTTGTATACCAGTGCAAAACATAAGCTCAGCGTTACAAAGAATTACACGATGCTCGCTCCACTGCACGAGGGTCCGTTGCCTGTAGACTGGAGCGAGGCGGATGTCGTAGATTATGAGCTGCGCGATCTGGACACATCGCCGCTTGAAGGAGCGGCGTTTGGCGGCTATCCGGAGGCCGCATCGCATGCGAAGAACTACGATGAATGGAAACGGATGCTGAATCAGCACATCCGCGTCAATATGCATCTGAGCCTACACACGTCTCCGACTCTAAAAATGGTATCGGAAGAAGGGGAAGATGAGCGTGATTTTCGCATTCGCCTGATGCACGCCTCTCACGAACGCAGAGACGAGGAGATCGAAGCGCTCAGACGAAAATACGAAAGCAAAATCGATACGCTTAAAGACCGGCAGATGCGCGCAGAACAGGCGCTGGAAAAGCAGAACCTGATGGCGAAGCAGAGGAAGGTAGAAGCCGCCATATCGACCGGCAATGCGGTGCTCGGTGCGCTGTTAGGCACGAAGGCCATCAGCGCGACTTCCGTATCAAAGATGGGCACGGCCGCTAAGAGTACAAACCGGGCACTTCGAAGCGATCAGGCCATCGGGTCTGCACAGGAAAAGCTCGAAGTAGCCGAGCAGCGGCTCGAGGGCCTGCTCGAAGAGATGGAGCAGGAGTTGGAGCGCGTTAAGGAGAAATACGACAGAATGGAAGATCAGATCGAGGCGGTCGACGTTCGCGCTCAGAGCGGGAATATCACCATTCACCTGGTCGGATTGGCGTGGGTGCCCGTATCGGGCAGATAAAGCAGGAAACAAAGCATAAGGGGGAAATCGAGATAGACAGACTGGTTTTTGTGATTGTAAGCCGCGGAAAAGGCAATGCTGTTTTGCGCGAAGCCGAAGGGTGCGGTGTAACGGCTGCGACGATATTTTTAGGAGAATCCATGGGGCAGAACACTGTCCTCGAGCGCCTGGGACTGATCGGACTCCACAGGGAGGTGTTGATGATCCAGGCCCGGGAGGCGCTCTGCCCGAAACTGTACGAGGCACTCGAAGGACCGAATGCGCCGTTTAAGCCGGGAAAAGGCATCGTCTTCTCCGTTCCTTTTAAACGCTGGCAGCCTGCGGGTACACCACCGTCAGCAGAGGCCGGCCACGACGATGCGCACTCTACGCATCAGTGTGTCGTCACGATTGTGGACCGGGGCAGAGGCGATGCGTGCATCGCTGCAGCCAGAGCTGCCGGGGCCCGGGACGGCATCCTCGTTCGCGGGCGCGGTGCAGGTGTCCCGAAAGATTTCTATGTTCCGCTCGTCATCGAGCCGCAGAAAGATATCGTCATGATCGTGGCGGCTAAAGAAAGCACCGCTGTCATACGAAAAAAAATCTTTGAAGATCTCGAGCTGGACCGCGCCGGCCACGGCATACTGTTCACTCTTCCTGTCATGGAACCCAGAGGGCTGTTTGCAGCCGGGGTTTCGGAGAGAGAGGAGGGTGCGCAGTGAATCAGATACTTCAGAAGACGAAAGAAGTCATACGCACGCTGCTTCCTGTCGTAGTGCTCGTGCTCGTCCTGTGCTTTACCATCGTCGACGCAGGTACCGATCTCATCGTGCGGTTCCTCGTCGGAAGTCTGATGCTGCTCGTCGGTCTTTCTGTTTTTCTGCGGGGCATCGATCTGGCGATGGCTCCGATCGGCGAACACATGTCCTGGGAGGTCGCTACATCGCGGTCTCCGGTAAAGATTGCCATTCTGAGCTTCCTTCTCGGGTTTTTAATCAACGTGGCGGAGCCCGATCTGTTGATTCTCGGTTCACAGATCGAAAATGCTTCCGGCGGGACGATGAATTCGTTCATCATCGTCTACATGGTTTCAATCGGCGTCGGCATCATGGTTTCGCTGGGCGTGTTCCGTCTGCTGCGCGACCGGAAGTTTAACGTCTTTATGGGAATTACGTACAGCTTCATCATCGTGCTGGCCTATTTTGTGTCCGAGGAGTTCCTGGCGATTTCCTTTGATGCGTCCGGCGCGACGACCGGTGCGTTGACGACGCCGTTCATCCTGGCGCTGTCTCTTGGATTATCCAACATGAAGGGCGGCAAGCACGCAGAGGAAAACTCGTTTGGACTCGTCGGCACCATGAGCGCAGGCCCGATCTGGGCTCTCATGCTCATGTCCATCATCACGAGGCAAAAACATATTCACGGCACGGTCGAAGAATTCGTCGTGGCCAAGGGGGTTCTGCAGCCGATTCTGGAGGTGCTTCCGGATATTTTCCTGGAGTCCGTGATTGCACTCCTGCCGATTTCCGCCCTGTTTTTTGTTTATAATGTTGCAAAATTTAAAATTTCCAGACAAGAGCTGGTAGGCATCCTCAAAGGTCTGTCCGCTACGCTCATCGGGCTGACGATGTTTTTGACAGCGGTCAACTCGGGCTTTATGGACATGGGCCGTGTGATCGGAATGCAGCTTGCGGACTTCAACCGGTGGCTCCTGGTCGCCGTGGGATTCCTGATGGGGCTCATCGTCGTGCTCGTAGAGCCGGCTGTGCACGTACTCGGCGAGCAGATTCAGGAGGTGAGCGGAGGGCACATCCCTGTTAAAATCATACGCATGACGCTTTCGCTGGGCGTCGGCATCGCCATCGCTCTTTCCATGGTGCGCATCGCTGTTCCGGAAGTCAAGCTGTGGTATTTCCTCATCCCGGGCTTTGCGATTTCCGTGTTGCTGTCGTTTCGTTCGGATCCAATCTTTGTCGGCATCGCCTACGATGCGGGCGGCGTCGCTTCAGGGCCGATGACAGCCACGTTTGTCCTCGCGTTCGCGCAGGGAGCCGCTTCGGTCATCGATACGGCTAACGTGCTCGTCGACGGCTTCGGTGTCATCGCGATGGTCGCCATGGCCCCCGTGCTGTCTTTGACGGCGCTCGGTACTTCTTATCGAAAAAAGCGCATCGCAAAATCGCCTGCCGGAGTCGAACCGGTCACTCTGTCGCATCTGCCGGAAGAAAGCGACATGCCGCATGAGTGCATCGTCGCCGTTGTCAACAGGGGCTTTGCGGAAGCCGTGGTGGATGTGGCCCGTCAGTCCGGTGCCAGAGGTGCTACGATTGTTCACGGACGCGGTACGGATGAACGCCAGACGGTTATGCTGTCAATCATGAACATCGAACTGCAGCCGGAGAAAGAAATCATCTTCCTGGTGATGAACGCTCCTTTGAGCGATGCCGTGGCAACAAAGCTGGTCAACGATGAGCGTCTGGAGCAGGAAGCGGAAATATCCGTTTACGTTGCGCCTGCAAATTTCATGAATTCCGACTGATTCCCGGATGTACAGGGTGTTGACGGGTCCGCCCGTCTGGAGTATAATTTTTTTGTTGTAGTAGAGCCACTGATCGAGGAGGTGAGGAGATGGACGGCAGCAGTTACGGACGAAGTAGGGACAGGGTGATGTGGATTTGCCCGGATTCGCGCGGTATATTGCTGGCGACATCCTGATTGAACGGTTAGCGTACATAATATGCGATCCATAATTGCCATTGTCCGACTTTAATGCTGCGTTACATCGAGACCCGATGCTGTTAAGAGAAATCATCCGCAGATGACAATGGTTTTTTTGTGCAAAAATGAGCGCAAAAAAACAGAGACAAAGGAGGGACGGGGCAATGCCGGTGGATCCCACGCTGACAACCAATCATCCAGAATACAAACTCGATATCGCGAATATCATCAGGAGCAACCTGACGCCGAAATTGAAGCGTGAGGCGATTCTGGATTATCACGAAAACGACATCGCTGCAGCGCTGGATTTACTGACGAAGGATGAGCGGATGCGCTTTTACCGCATTGTCGATGCGGAGTCTCTCGCGGATATCCTGGAGTATTCGGAACGGTTTATCGAATATCTGGACGAGCTCTCGATTGCCAGGAAAGCGGAAGTCCTCGCCGAGCTCGAGGTGGCGGATGCGGTAGAGTATCTGCGGCAGCTCGACCGGAAGGAACGCAATACGCTCACCGACCTGATGGGCGATATCGCAAAGACGGATATTGCGTTTCTGGCATCGTTCGACGAAGACGAGATCGGGAGCCGGATGTCGACAAACTTCATCGCCATCCTCGACGGGGCCGATGTGCGGCGCGCGATGAAAGAGCTCGTCACACAAGCGGCTGAGAACGACAACATCTCGACGATCTACGTCGTCGATCAGGATAAGGTTCTGCTCGGCGCCATCGACTTAAAAGACCTCATCATTGCCCGGGAATCGACGCCGCTGGAAAGCATCATCGTAACATCGTATCCATATGTCTATACCCACGAACTGATCGAGGACTGCATCGAACGGATTAAGGATTACTCGGAAGATTCGATCCCGGTGTTGGACGCGGACAACAAACTTCGGGGTGTGCTGACGGCACAGGATATCACTCAGTTTGTCGACGATGAGTTCAGCGACGACTACGCAAAGCTTGCCGGGCTGAGCTCCGAAGAAGATATCAACGAACCGCTCAGCCGCAGCATTCAAAAAAGGCTGCCCTGGCTGATCATCCTCCTGGGGTTGGGGTTGGTCGTATCGAGCGTCGTGGGGCTGTTTGAGGAGGTTGTGCGCAATCTCGTGCTGATCGTCAGCTTCCAGTCGCTGATTCTGGATATGGCAGGCAACGTGGGCACACAGTCCCTCGCCGTCACCATCCGCGTGCTCATGGACGAAGAGCTTGGACGGAGCGAGGAGCTGCGCCTCGTCGGCAAAGAGGCTCGGGTTGGACTCATAAACGGCATCGTGCTCGGCTTGCTGTCTTTTATCCTCATCGGATCATATCTCGTCGTTTTTCGCGGTGAGCCGTCGCAGTTGGCTTTTGCAGTTTCGCTTTGCACAGGAACTGCAATACTGGTCGCGATGTTTCTTTCGAGCATATCCGGAACGATCATCCCGATTACGTTTAAGAAAATCGGGATCGACCCGGCGGTCGCATCCGGTCCGCTCATTACGACGATCAACGATCTCATCGCTGTCGTAACGTATTACGGACTGGCCTGGGCGTTGCTCATCCGCGTAGTGTAACCCCCTGCGCGGGCAAAAGCTGGTTTTTACTGTGGGCTATGGTATAATTCGCATATTATCTCACATATCAGAAAGGGCCTCATGTTAACGATTTATTCACTGCTGCCTCTAACTGCACTGCTCATCAGCCTGCTGGTCGTCAAATATTCGGCATCGAAATCCGGAGCGCTTTCTATCCTCATCGCCATCGCGTGCGCATTTTTATTTTTCGGAATGGATGCCTACGGTCTGTCGATTGCTCTGGGCAAAGGGCTGTCGCTGGCGGTCTACGTGCTTCTCATCATCTGGAGCGCGGTATTTTTATACCACGTGGTCTACGAATTCGGGGCTATCGACGTCATCAACCGGAACATCGTCCTGTTTATTAAAGATCCCTTTGTCCAATTTCTGATACTCTCCTGGCTGTTTGCATCGATCCTGCAGGGCATTTCGGGCTTTGGCGTCCCGGTCATCATCGTCGTTCCGATTCTGATTCACCTCGGTTTTGATCCGCTCAAATCGGTTGCGGCGGTGCTTCTGGGGCATTCGTGGGCGGTCAGCTTCGGATCGATGGGATCGTCGTATTTTACGATTTTTCTCGTGACAGGCCTCGACCAGCAGCGCATTGGCTACGCCATGGTGATATTCGACTGTATCGCGATGCTCATGACGGGTCTCGCCGTTGCCTTTGTGTACGGCGGCTTTTCGTCGGTGCGTAAAGCGTTGTACTATGTAGTTCCTTCTACGATTGTTACAACGGCGGTGATGATGTTTATCGTACACATGGATCTCGTGTCGCTCGTGGCACTGTTAGGTGCGCTGTCCGGATTTGTTACGATGTATGCGCTGTATTGGTTGCGTGAAAAGCCCCCCAAAGTAGAAAGGCTTTTTCGGGCGGAGCTGTCGCTTGTCGATGCACTGCTTCCCTATATCGTCATTATCATATTGTCTCTGCTATTCCCGCTACTTCATCTGGATCGTTTTTTCTTGTCGTTTCGTTTTCCCGAATACACGACGGCTCTCGGGCATTTCGTTAAAGCGGAGGAAGCATTTTCGAAGATCAAATGGTTCGGACACCCGGCGCCGATTTCTTTATTTGCAGCCGGTGTCGCACTGTTGCGCTATAAACAGATCGGCATTTTCACAAAGGAAAAACTAGCTGACGTAAAAATCCAGGCGGTTAAAAAGAGCATAAACACATCGATTACGCTGTTTTTCCTGATCAGCATGGCGCTCGTCATGATGGATTCGGGCATGACGGCGACGCTGGCAGATACAGTAGCGACGATTACCGGAGGCGTATTTCCGCTCGTGGCACCGTTCTTCGGAGTTTTGGGCAGCTTTATCACCGGCAGCAACACAAATTCCAACGTCATATTCGGTAAGTTCCAGGTATCGGTCGCCGAAAGCCTGCAGATCGATCCGTATATTATGGCGGCTCTGCAGTCCATCGCCGGTTCCGTCGGCGTTGCGCTTGGACCCACCAATATTTTGATGGGTGCCTCCGCTTCGGGGTTGACGGGAAATGAATCGGGTATCTATGCTAAAGTTTTGAAGCCCGTGCTCCTGACGGCCACTGTACTTGGCCTCGCTAATTTTCTGATGCTGACCGTGTGGCACACACACTTTGGAGGATGAATCTGTGGGAAAACTATTTTCGAATCAAAAGTTTATATTCCTGTCGATAATGATCATTTTTGCCGGACTCTATGCGTCCGTCCTTCTTCCGGCACCGGCGCTCGGCACGGCGGGTGTCATCGCGTTTGTGCTGATTGCATTAACGCAGGCGTTGTTTTAAGTCTTGATTTCAACTGTCTTGATTTCACCTAAGGTAGTGAACATCGATCCCCCTGCACATCAAAACGCCCCGGTTGGGGGCGTTTTGATTTTGGGTAAGCAAGACCGTCCGGCGGTTTCAGTTTGATTCGCTGTAGCGGAGGAGAAACTGCCTGGTCCGTTCTTTTTGAGGATTGCCGAACACCTCTTCAGGGTGACCCTGTTCGACGATGGCCCCTTCGTCCATAAAGATAACGCGGTCGGCCACGCTGCGCGCAAAGTCCATTTCGTGCGTAACGATGACCATGGTCGTATTGCGGCTCGCCAGAGACCGGATGACCTTGAGCACTTCGCCGGTCAGCTCGGGGTCGAGCGCAGAAGTCGGCTCGTCGAAGCACAGGATGTCCGGCTCCATTGCAAGCGCCCGGGCGATGGCGACGCGCTGCTGCTGGCCGCCCGACAGCATATGCGGGTAAGCGTTCAGCTTGTCCGACAGGCCGACCTGTTCCAGGATCGCACGTCCTTTTTCTTCGATGCCGTTCAGGATGCCCTTTTTATCCGCCCCGAAATCGCTTCGCTCCTTGGCGATGAGTTTCGGTGCTAAAACGACGTTTTGAAGCGCAGTATACTGTGGAAACAGGTTGAAATTCTGAAAGACAAGCCCGAAGTGAAGGCGTTTCTTCCGGATGTCGGATTCGTGCTGCGTCGACGGATCGGATGCATCGAAAATGAGCTGACCGTTGACGGTAATCGTCCCCCCATCAGGCCGTTCCAGGAAGTTCAGACAGCGCAGGAGCGTCGTCTTTCCGCTTCCCGAAGATCCGATGATCGCCAGGGATTCGCCCTGGTCGAGCGAGAAGTCGATGCCCTGGAGCACTTCCAGAGTTCCAAATTTTTTTTCCAGTTGTTTCACTTGTAATATGGGCATAATTCACCTTTGCAATTACGCTTTAAAGTATTCCAGCTTTCGCTCAATGTACCCGAGCAGCAGGGTCAGGATACCGACGAACACCAGAAAGTAGATTCCGGTTGCAAACAGCGGCCAGATGAGGCCCCGGTTTGTGTATTCGCCCGCCATCATGATGATCTCTTTGACGGAGATGATGCGCGCCAGCGATGTATCTTTGACCAGGGTGATGATTTCGTTGCCCGTCGGCGGCATGATGCGCTTGATCACCTGCAAAAGCGTCACTTTGAAGAAGATCTGAGCCTTTGTCATGCCGAGCACCGCTCCGGCTTCATACTGGCCGCTCGGGATGCTCTGGATGCCGCCCCGGAATATTTCCGAAAAATAGCAGGCGTAGTTGATGATAAAAGCGACTGTTGCGGCGACAAAGCGTCCGGTGCTGCCCGCTGGCCAGTAGAACGGCAGATTCATGAGCCCGGGCCCCAGAAATATGATGATCAGCTGAAGCATCAGCGGCGTGCCCCGGATGATCCACACGAATGCTCGCACCGGTACGCTGATCAAACGGAAGCGGCTCATGGAGCCAAACGCTACGATGAGTCCCAGCGGAAGTGAGAATATAAGCGTCAGCGCGAACAGCTTTCCGTTTAACAGAAAGCTGTCCGACAGACGTTCGACGATGACGGGGAGCTGTAGTGTCATGATATCGGTTATTCCGCCAGATTGAGTTCGTATTTGTCTGCGAGAGCGACCATGGTTCCGTCAGCGATAAGCTCTTCGAAGATGGCATTGACGGCCGCCGCG
>Ga0265293_10010581_pt1 | contig 12843 bp, 13 predicted proteins | sample Munlanlewell138R_FD_192505 | JGI IMG/M metagenome (GOLD analysis project Ga0265293, IMG submission 192505) | Leachate microbial communities from a municipal landfill in Southern Ontario, Canada - Leachate well 138R | ecosystem: Engineered > Solid waste > Landfill > Unclassified | place: Canada... | reverse complement strand
CCGCGATGGCCCACTGGTTGATGAACGGGTCTTCCGGCAGCGGTCGGCCGTCGGCATGCACCACGTCCACGTCGAAGGCGGACATGCACTGGACCACGCGATCATAGATATCGACCTTGCCTTCCCAGACATAGATGTCGAGCTGGTCGAGGGTGGGGGAGGTCATGGGGCAGGAAAACGAAGCCTTGTGGGTGACGGGTAAGGGAGCATTCAATAGACGAGCTTGGCCTTGCCGCAGCCGATGGACTTGACGTTCACGTCATTGACACCGAGTTCTATGCCCAGCGTGTCGGCCAGGATGGGGCCTGCCAGCAGATTGCCCAGCGGGTTGAGGATGGCTTCGAGCAGGTCGAGCAGGGGGCTGAGAATGGCTTGAAGGAAGTTGGGCGCGTTGCTCTGGCTCGGGGGCGCTTCCATCAGCACCTCCTTTAGCTCGCGCTCGACGCATTGGTTGAACCTGGCTACGTCTCCGGCGTTCCCAAGGGCGCCAGCAGTGACCCAGCCTTCGGGCGTTTGTCCGTAGCACGCGCGTCCTGAAAGAATGTTGGCAGATCTGATGTCGTTTGCCCAATTGCTCCATTCGTCATTGGTCCAGCAGATGAGTCCGAGGATCAGGCATGACTGCGTGCTCCGGTCGATATCCGCTTTGAGGCGGTCACGAAGTTCTTCGACGTCGTATGCACCGTCCGGCCCCAACCAACCCAATTGTTGATCTTTGAGGATGAGTCCCCCTGGGTGCTGAGGCGAGCTTTGTCCGAGGTAGTAGCCTGCCATGCTCTCGGCAGCTTCCTCGTTTTCGGCGGGCGTCCAGTCGCCACCGGATGGGGCTCCAAACAATTCCTCTCCCAGCAGGCCCAGCAATTCGTTAACCAGTCCACTGAGCGTCGTGCCCAAGTTGAGGCTGTTGCCCGGTGTGGTCCATGTGTCTCCGGCCATCATCTCGGGCGACGTATGGGAGTCCTCCAGGGTATCGATCTTGATATGGTTCTCCAGCTTGAGCAGGCCCAGCACGCTGATGAGCGTTTCGTCCTGAATGGACTCGCAGATGGGCGTGCGGGTTGAATTCCATTGGCCTTCGGTCTTGCCGATGCAGGCCTGGGCCACCGACGAATCCACCCGGATGGTTGTCGTGCTGTCTGACACCGGGCTGCGGCAGGTGAGGTCTTCTATGGTGCCCTTGGCGCGCGCCACGTCCACATAGATGGGAAGATGGATGCGTGTGCCCAGCAACTGCAGCAGGCCACCTACCAAGCCGCCAGCAGTGTCCACGTTGACGTGCAGCCGCACCTGCGAGTTGTAGGCGGTGGCACCCACGCCACCGATGCCGATGGATGGCGGCTCGATGATGCTGGCCTGGACCTGGAGCAAATTGGGCAGAATGCCCGGAATCTGCACGTTGAGCCCCGGTATGTCCACCGCATGCCCCGAGGTTCCCACACCCACCGCAGCGGTCACGATGTCGAGCACGTCCAGTTGCACGTCCAGCGCCGACGCGGTGGTGCCGTCGGGCGCATGGATGCCGGCGAAGATGCCTGGCCCGTCGGGGCCGGCACCCAGAGGAATGTCAATGTTCAAGGCATCAACGCCCAGTTGCACGCCCAGCAGGCTGAGCAGTTCCGCGTTGAGGTCGAGCAGTTCGGTGTGGCCGCCCAGGGTCAGGGCCGTTTCGAGCAGGAAGCCGAGCTTGACCGTTTCGGCTGCCAGCAGGTCGTTCACATCGGCGATGGTCAGGTCGGCCGTCAGTGGCAGACCCAGGGCCTTGAGCAGGCCACTGGCGCTCACCTGGGCGCCGACCAGTCCTTCGTAACCGCCTACAGTGACACACGGATCTCCGACACCGACGATCTTGAGCAGTTGCACCAGCGGCGCCAGTTGCTGGTGGCAGCCGACATTGACGAGCGTGGTGGCCACCGAGAACACGGTCAGAGGTTCTTCGCGCATGGCCACGGCCTGGACTTCGATCTCGCGTGTGCCGGGGAAAAAGGGCAGCAGCGAAGGAGGGGTCTTGCGCATGTTCACCTGGAGGGCGTTGTAATCGGTTGTACCAGCGCTGAAATGGGGTGCATTGGTGTAGATGGCGGGGTCCCAGCGTCCGCACGTGATGTCGGCGTCTTCCAGTGCATAGCCCGGAGGTAGATTGCCTGTGACACCATTGGCGCCGTTGGCGTTGGCCTTTGCCAACTCGACGGACAAGCTGCAATCCAAGGGCGCCACAGCTTGCGCCCCCGCCAGCGCCGCCAGATCGACTGCCTTCTGCAACTCCCGCTTCTGGTAGAACAGGTAGCCCAGTTCGGTGCCGATGAGCAGGATGATGAGCGTGCTCAGGGCAATGGCCACATTGATGACTACCGAGCCCCGTTGCCGGGCGGGGCGCGTGCCGGTATGTCCGGCTATCGCGGGCGGCCGCGGTGATGATGGGTGTGCAATCGTCGGCGTACTCATATATCCGTCCATCCCGCGATTTCAGATCACCAGCGCCGCCGTGGCGTGGCTGTTCAACGCGTCGGGGATCCAGGAGGCGGCGTCCAGCAGGGGCACGCTGGGAAACGGGTTGCCCTCTCCGCGATAGGGGTAGCTCACGCGCACGGTGACGGCAGAAGCCGTGGGCCGTTCGATCTGGACGGTCACGTGGGTCTGTACCCAGGTGTGGCGTGCCTGCTCGGTGCTGGCATGCGGGTTGGGCACGATGAGCGAGCGCGCCAGCGAATCGTGCACGGCGCCGAGCACATTGGCCTCGGCGTCGGCCAGATCGGAGGGTGTGGCGGTGACGAAGCCCTTCTGCCGCAAAGCCGCGCGGGCACCGTCTTCGACAGCCCGTGCCAGCGCTTGCTGCGTATAGAACACCGTGGCGAAGGTAGCCAGGGCGTACAGAATGAGCGCCAGAGTGACAAGGACGAAGGCGAACTCGATGCTGGCGATGCCGTGCGGACGGGCCGGGCGCACCATGACCGGGTCGGGGCGGAGCGTCATATGGCGGCCCCTTCGAGCAGCACGGTGGCCTGCCCGCTGAGCGCGTCGGGCATGGCGAAATAGGGCAGCGGCAGGGCGAACAGGTGCTTCTGGTTGCCCTCGCGCAGGTTCATCGTGATGGTCACCGAGATGCTGCACCGGTTGTTCCATTCGGACCCACATGAGGGGCCGGCCTGCTCCAGGGTGGCCTGGGGCGCGGGTGTGCCCAGCGCGGCAGGCCACCAGCCCTGTGTTTTCTGCGTGGCCACGCTTTGGGCCTCGGTGAGGCGCTGGGCAATGGTGGGCTGGTAGCGCAGCGCCGCTCGGGCACCGTCTTCGGCGGCGTTTTGTAGGGCGACTTTGAATGTGAACAGGATGCCGTAGCAAATGATGGTGTAGAGCAGCCCGAACAGGAACAGGAAGACGAAGGCGTACTCGATGGCATACACGCCGCGCTGGGCGCGCCGCTGCCGTATCGCGAATCGTTTCCCGAAGCGTGTCATGGCGATGGGCTGGTTGCTCAGTCAGCGCTGCTTTCCACACGGGTGCCAAACCAGGTGGGCAGTTCCTGTTCGAAGGTTTTGAGGTAGCGCTGGTAGGCTTTGTCGGCCATGGGGCCATCCAGGGCGCGGACATGCTGCCCGGCCGGGGCACCGCCTTCGCGCTGGCGCTGCAGCAAGCCGCGGGTGGCCAGCCCCATGGGCACGGCCACGGGCTCGGGTGTCAGGGCGGGAGTATCCGGTGTGAACGCGGAAGCCGCCTCGGGCATCGTGGTGACTGATTCTGGCGTGGGCTCGACGGCGACTTCTGTCGGCTCGGCCAGCGGTGCCGGCTGGGCCCACAGTGGGGCGGCCAGCGCCCAGCCTGCGCCGGCCAGCGCCAGACGGCACCAGGCAGCGCAGCGTGAAGGCAGCAGGCAAGACGGTAGGCGGCGTGTGTGCATGGCAAGGTCCTTGGTACGATGGGCTGGGGTGAACATGGTCAGCGATCGGGTCATGGAGTGGAGGGCGCGCCAGCCCTACCGGTATTGGCCGGGGCAGCGGCGGGGAGTGGCTGGTCGAGCACGCGGCTCAGTTGCAGGCTGGCGCGCAACACCAGGGCTTCGCGCTCGGGGCCTGGTGGCAGGGCAGGGCTGGCCGTGGCGGTTGTCTCGGGCGGCTGCCAGGACGGCGCCCGTGCCGCCGACGCTTGGGCCTGTGGGGCCTGCGCGGGCGGGGATTCGGGCAGCAACACCGCCGTGCCGTGGCCCATGCTGCGCGCCAGGCGTTCAATGGCCTGGCGGGTAGCTGGGGGCAGGCGCCTTTCGTTCATGAGGCGAGCAGCTTCTTCGGGCTTGTTCTGCACCAGCAGGAACAGGGCCATGTTGCTGCTGACCTTGGGGTGCTCGGGCAGCAACTGCATGGCCTGCATGATGGGCAGGCGGGCGTCGTCGCTGCGGTCGTCCATGATGTAGGCGAAGCCCAGATCGCTGAGTAGCAGGCCATCGGTGGGGTTGACCTGGCGGGCCCGCTCGAAGTCGCGCACGGCGTCGGCATATCGGCCTTGCGCACCAGCCACCAGGCCCAGGCCGTGCCAGCCGGCGGCGCGTTGGCTGCCGGTGGTCAACTGTCGGTACAGGGTGGCAGCCTCGTCGAGCTGGTCGGTGTGGCGCAGGGCCTGGGCGCGCAGCAGACGGCTGTCATCGCTCACGCCCCAGCGCTTTTCCAGCGCGTCGATGTGCGCCAGCGAGGCATACCACATGCCCTTGTCCTGCATCTGGCGCACTAGCGTGGCATGGGTGGCCTGGTTGTCTAGCGGGGTATTCCCGGACTGCCCGGTCTTTTGTTCGATCTCGTCCGGCGGCATGGTCACGCAGCCACCGAGCCCCAGCGCCAGCAGCGCGGTGCAAAAGCCAAGTCTGAACATCAGTGTGTATCTCATGGTGCCATGCGCCCTGGTTTTCACCTGCCCATGCCCGAAACGGCGTGGCCGATGGCCAGGAAACCCGGCCCGGCCGCCACGAGAACGAGCGCTGGCAGCAGCGTGGCCACCATGACCACGGTCATCTTCACGGTGATCTTGCCGATGCGGGCTTTCATTTCCATCTTGCGCTGCAGGCGCAGGCGCTCGCTGAACTGGCGAATGGGCTCTTGCACGGCGCCACCGTGGCGGTCCACCTGGATGAGCAGGGCGACCAGGTCGGCCAGGTTCTGGTTGCCGTGCAGATGGGCGATGCGCCGGAAGGCGTGCTCGCGGGTGCGGCCCTGGGTGTACTGGCGGTTGGCGTCGTCCAGTTCGGCGCCGATGATGGGCAGCACGTGCTGGAATTCGTTGGCGATGACCTGCAGGCTCTGGTCCAGGCTCAGGCCCACGCTTTGCAGCAGGCCGATCAGGTCGACGAACAGGGGCAGTTCCTGCGCCACCTTGTCGCGGCGTTTGCCAGCCAGGTTCGACAGAATCCATTTGGGCAGCATGAAACCGATGCCAAATCCCATGCCATAAATGAGGTAGGCGCGGGCAGCCGACTGGCCTTCCTTGCCGAAGATGACTTGCGCCAGCAACGGCAGGCCGATGGCCAGCACCATGCGCGAAACCAGCAACAGCAACTGCGCCTTGACCGAGGGGAAGCCGCACTGGGCGATCAGCTTGCGGTCTTCCTCGGCCACGAGGGCGCGGCCCAGGCCGGTGTTGAGCCAGTGGCCGGGCAACTGGTCGTCGCGCAAGAAGGCCAGATCGTCGGTGCCGTCGCCGGCGTCGGCTGCCGGTGCAGCCTGCGCGCCCAGGGCGCGCTCGATAGTGTGGGCGCTCTGGCTGCGCGAGGCTTGTTGGCGGAACAGCAGGGCTGCCACCAGCAACAAGGCCAGGGCCAGCAGAAACAGAGCCAGAATGGTGATGTGTTGCGCGTTCATACCGTCAATCCAGTTTGGCCAGCCGGTACATCAGGACGACACCCACCACCTGCAGGCCGAGCGCGCTGAACAGCAGCTTGCGGCCGGCCGGGTCATTCCACATGATGACGAAGTAATCGCCGTTGATCAGCATGATGGCGCCGCCCACCACAATGGGCAGCAGCCCCAGTACCCAGGCCGACAGCCGCGTTTCGGCCGACATGGCCGAGAGCTCTTCCTCGGACTCTTCACGGTCGCGGATGAAGTTGGAGACCCGTTCAAGCAGGGCATCGGAGCGGCCGCCGTAGCGCACGCCCAGGCCCATGATGGCCGACAGCAGAAACATTTCTTCCACCCGCACCTTGCGCGCCGTCTGCAACAAGGCCGCGTCAAGGTCGAAGCCGGCACGCATGAGGGCCATGGTGTTTTCCATGTGGGCGCGCAGGGGTTGCTTGGTGCTGCCCACAGCGGTCTGGAAAGCCGACTGGGTGGAGTTGCCCACCACGATCAGGCGCGTGATGATGTCGAGAAAGCCGGGCAACTGACGCGCCAGTTCCTTGCGCATTTTCTGCACCCGAAGCCAGACGTAGAAGGTGCCGCCCAGCAGCAGCAACACCAGCAGGGCAGCGGCGCGCATGAGGTCGGTCAGCAGCCAGGCCAGCAAAAACAGCCCCGCCATGGCGGCCAGGCCGCCATACAGCATCGACGGCGTGATCGCGCCCTGCGCCCAGGCGGGCACGGGCAGGCGGTCAAGCCCCGCGGGCAGTTCGGTGGCATCGTCTTCCAGTGCGGGTGTGCCAAAACGCAGTTCGGACAGCGAGACCTGCGCCGGCGCCGGCGCCAGCCGCTCTTCCAGATGGCGGCGCACCGACTGGCGGGCCTGGCGGCGGGTGCTGTATCCCCACAACAGCAGACCGGCGGCGGCCATCAGCAGCGCCAAAATGGTGAGGACGAGCAGCCCTTCAGACATGACCATTGCCTTCCCGGGTCATGCCGGCCACCTGCTGGCGGTGAAGCGCCTGACGCAGCCGTGCGATCTTTGGTGAGTGCGGGTGAATGCCCAGCGAAACCCAACGGTCGCGCTCCTGGCCATCGGGGCCCAGCTGCATTTCGTGGCGGAACAGCTCCTGCATGGCGACCACGTTGTCATTGAGGCCGGTGATCTCGCTGATGGAGATGATGCGGCGAGTGCCGTTGGGCAGGCGTCCGATCTGGATGATGAAATCGATGGCGTTGGCGATCTGGCGCCGCAGGCTGACCTCGCTGCCCTGGTAGCCGGCGAAGCCTGCCAGCATCTCCAGCCGGTACAGGCATTCGCGCGGCGAGCTGGCGTGGATGGTGCCCATCGAGCCGTCGTGGCCGGTGTTCATGGCCTGCAGCATCTCGATGACCTCGCCGCCGCGCACTTCGCCCACCACGATGCGGTCGGGGCGCATGCGCAGGCTGTTGCGCATGAGGTCGCGGATGGCCACGGCGCCCGTGCCGTCGTAGCCGCCGGGGCGGCTTTCCAGCCGCACTACGTGCGGGTGGTTGAGGGCCAGCTCGGCGGTGTCTTCGATGGTGACGACGCGCTCGACGGGTGGGATGAAGTTGGCCAGCGCGTTGAGCATCGAGGTCTTGCCCGAACTGGTGCCCCCGCTGATGAGGATGTTGCAGCGCGCGCGCACGGCCAGCTCCAGCAACTGGCCCATGGCGAGATCGAAAGTGCCGAGCTTGAGCAGGTCTTCCGGGGTGAGCGGGTCCTTGCGGAACTTGCGGATCGACACGGCGGGTCCGTTGATGACCAGCGGCTCGATGATGACGTTGATGCGCCCGCCATTGCTCAACCGCGCGTCCACCATGGGGTTGGATTCGTCGAGCCGGCGCCCGATGGGCGCCAGGATGCGCCGCACGATGCGCATCAGGTGGTCGTTGTCGCTGAAGTGGATTTTTTCCTGCTGCAGCACGCCGTTGCGCGAGACATAGATCTGATCGGAGCCGTTGATGAGGATGTCTTCGACGGCCGGATCTTCCAGCAGGTCTTCCAGCGGTCCGAACCCGGCGAACTCCTTGGTCAGTGCGTCGGCAACGAGTTGCGTCTCCTGCGCGTTGATCGGCACGCGATGCAGCCGGACCAGGCTTTCGCATTCCAGGCTCACGAACTGCGAGATGGTCGCGCGCGACCATCGACCGAACTCGGCACCCAGTTCCTCGATGCGGGTGAGCAGGTGTTCGTGGATGAACGCCTTGACGGTCTGGAACTCGGGCGAGTTCAGAAACGCCTGGTTGCTGTCGGAAAATTCAACGTCCATCGGCATGGGGCGTCATCCTTGGGTTTTCCAGGGGCGCAGCCATCGGCTGACCCAGGTGGGCGTGCTGGCGGCATCGGCAGTGGGGCGCCCCAGTTCGCCGCCATTGATCCACGGCAGCAACTCGCGCGCCATGTCGGTGACGGCCTGGGACCATGCATCGCCCGGGGCATCCTGCACGACCAGCTTGCCCCGGGTGGCCGCGGCCAGCAGGGACTGCCGGCGAGCCGGCAGGACATGGGCCAGGGGAAGATCGAGTTGCCGGGCGATGTCCTGGGCCGGCAGGTCGACGCCGGGCTCGAAACGGTTGACAACCAGCGACAAGGTGGCCGTGTCCACCTCGCGCTCGCGCAGTTCGCGCAGCAGATTGGATGTGGAGACGATGGCGCCGATGCTCTGGTCGCAAACGACCCAGACCTGGTCGGCGGCGGTGATGATCTGTGCCAGGAAATCGGGGGTGGTGAAGCCGCCCAGATCGATGATCTGCAGGTCGAAGAAATCGGTGAGGCGGCGAACGAAATTGACCGACTGGCTGTGCGAAATCTCGCGGATCTGACCCAGGTTCGCCGGCAAAGGCAGCACCGCAGTGCCGTTGGCGTGCTGGGGCAGCGCGGTCTGCAGCAGAGTCTGGTCGAGGCGGTGCAGGTTCTGCACCCCGTCCACGAAGCTGAAGCTGCTTTGCAGGCCCAGGTAAAGCAGGTCGTCGCGGGCGGGCAGGCCCAGGTCAAGCAGGCCGGTGCCCAGGCGCTGGGGCCCGGCGGTGGTTGCTGACAGCGTCTTCGCGCCGCGCCGCCGTGCCGGCTCTGCCCTGGCGGGCTGCAGGCACGCGGCAAGGTTGCAGGCCAGGGTGCTCACGCCCAGGCCGGCGCGGGCGCCCAGCAGCGCCAGGGTGCGACCGCGGCGGGTGGGGGCCCGCGTGCTTTCGCGCTGGGCCAGCCGCTCGCGCACGATGGGCATGACGTTTTCTGCCGGACTGTCCAGGTCGACGAAATCGTCCACCCCGGCACGCAAGGCCGCCAGCGTCACCTGGGTCTGGCTGGCGTGCCCCACGGCGATGAGGACCAGGTCAGGCCACTTTCGGCGCAGGGCCGCGGCCAGCAGGCCGCTGCGTGCACCCTGTTCGCCCGTGAAGTCGATGAATATCGCCTGCGGCATGGACACGCCGACAAGGTCGCCGACGGCTTCCTCCGCCAGCGGCGCCGATCGCAAAAGCCCGTGGCCACTCAGCGCACTGGAAAGCCAGGCGCCGTGGGTTCGCTCGTCGGACGCGTGCAGGAACAGCGCACTGCCGAGCACAGCGGTGTTGCCAAGGTGGGGCAAGGTGGTCATGTCGGGGCCCGGGCTGTCGTTCACCGCGAGAATCCGGGCAAGAGGTCGTCCGATGCCGCGCCCCCGAGGTAGCTGCGCCACACCCCAGGTTCATCCTGTTCATTGCTGCCGGGCAGTGCGGTGTCGGGCAGCGTGCCGCGGGCCATGGGCTGCACCAGGTGGGGTGTGACGATGATGACCAGTTCGCTCTCGTCGCGCTGGAACTCCATGCTCTTGAACAGCGTACCGAGCACCGGGATGTCGCCCAGCAGGGGCACCTTGTCGATATTGGAGGCCGTCTGGCGCGACACGAGCCCGCCGATGACGAAGCTCTCGCCGTCGCCCAATTCGACCGTGGTGTCGGCGCGGCGGGTGGAAATGCCCGGCACGACGGTGCCATTGAGCTGGACGGCCTGGGCGTAGTTCAACTCGCTGGCCTCGGGTGCGACCTTGAGGGCAATGCGGTTGTTGGCCAGCACCGTGGGCGAGACGGTGAGGCCGATGCCGAAGGGCTTGTATTCGACACTGACGGTACCGAGCCCCTGGGCAATGGGAATGGGGATTTCGCCGCCAGCCAGGAAGTTGGCGCTCTGGCCCGAGAGCGCCACCAGCGTGGGCTCGGCCAGCACGCGCGCCAGGCCATTGCCTTCCAGCAGACCCAGTGCCGCGCCCAGGCCCGCCTTGCTGGAATAGCCGAGCAGGTTGAAGGCGCCGACCACCGGCGAGGCCAGGCTGTAGGCCAGCGTGGTGGCCGCGGCGGCGCCAGCGGCCGACGCGGTATTGGACAGATGGTCCGCCGTGTGGCTCAGCGTCTCGGTGACGGGCGAGTTCCTGCCGTTGATGGCCGACACCGCGCTGCTGGCGCTGGTGTTGGCCGCGCTGCCCAGGCTGTTGCTGCTGCTGCTGTTGAGCTGCGACTGCACGCCAACGCCGAACGAGGGGCTGCCGCTGCCCGGTGTGGACACGCCAAAGGTGAAGCCGTGCCGGTTGCTGGCGGCGCTGAAGAAATTGATGCCCGCGCGTTTGAGCACGTTCTTGCGCAGCTCGACGATCTTGACCTCGACCTGCACGGTGTGGCTCTTCAGGGCGAGCGTGGAACGGTCGATGGCGGTGGTCTTGTCACCGAAGGTGGACAGTGCCTGGGCCATGGCATGGCGGCGTGTTGCGGCGTCGGTGAAGCTGCCCTCGATCACGGCCTGGCGACGCTGGACCTCCACCTGGTAGGTGGTGGCACGTGTACTGCCTTGTTCCCACACCAGCAGCGTGGTGCTGCCCGGCCCCTTGGCCGTGAGGATGAGGCGTGCCGCGGGTGAGCCCTTGGTCTGGCGTGTGACCGTCACGCCCAGCACCGATTCGTCGCCGATGGCGATGCGGCCGACCCCCTTGTCGATGACCAGCTCGTGCTGGGTGCCGGCGGTCAGGCTCAGGGTCTGGGGACTGGCGGCGACAACGGCCTGGGCCGTGGCGGCCACGGGGGCCGCCAGGGGCATGGTGCCGCACAGCAACAGGCCCAGCCAGGGGCGGAGGGGAAAGGGCAAGGTCAGGCGTCGGCGCATCGCGGATGCTCCATTCTGGTTGTTCAGTAGTGCACGGTGTCGCGGCGGTCGCCGCGGATGATTTCAACTTCGGTGCGGGCCGGTCGCTGCGCCCCTGGTTGGCCTGCGACCCGCCCGGTGGGGGAGGCCGCCGTCCGGCGCACGTTGGCCGCGCCGCCGGCCACCAGGTCGGGCCGGGCCAGGCCGGCCACGGCACGGTCAATGCCAGTGAGCGGGCCGCGCGTGGTGCCCGGCTTGGGCGGCAGCGGCTGCAAGGCCGGGGGCAACTGGGCAAACAGGGTCGGATCGGGCTCGCTGGTGTCGGTCGGGTTGCGCAGCGCCAGCAGCAGGCTGCCGCTGGCCTCGGCCAGGGTCAGGCGGTTGACGTCGTCCACCGGTACGGCCAGCACGACGGTGCGTGCCTGCGCCGGGCGGCGGTTGGTGTTGCTGTTGCGCGGTTTGGCCATCAGGCTGCCGCCGGAGGCGCCGTCGGCGGCCGACTCGTCGGGGGGCAGGGCGTCGAGTGAATCCTGCCCGTAGGCCAGCACGCGCTTGCGCGCCATCAGCAGGCGGGTCTGGCTGCGGTCCACGTCCTTGCCGTCGGCCTTGAGGGTGAAGAACACGTCGACGTAGTCGCCGGGGCGCACGTTGTTGCCCACGCCCAGCACCTCGTCGGCCTTGACCGCGACGGCGCGTTCACCGGCTTCGAGCTTGAGCGCCAGGCCGGTGGCCATCTGTCCGGCCAGCAGCGGGCTGCCTTCGCCCAGGTCGAGCACAGGCACCTTGCCGGTGACGGCGGCCACGCTCTGGAAGGCCCCCGCGGGGTTGACGGTGAGCTGCACCACGCGCACGGCGTCGGCGGCAATGGGCTGGCCGGCCGGCAGCGGTTTGGTGGCGACCACCACGGGCCAGGTGGGCTCGGCGGGTTTGTCGGGGGCTGTGCTGGCGGCGGTGGGCGGCGGTGGTGCCGGTTGGCGGCTGAGCATCCAGGCGTACACGCCCAGGGCCATGGCCAGCAGCACCAGCACGACGGCAATGATCTTGGAGAAGCGGAGCATGGCGGTTGCCTAGTAAAGTGGAGCAGCAAGGGCCGGGGCGCTACCGCGGCCGCCGGCGATCCAGATCAGGGTGGCCATGGCCAGGTAGGCGGCCAGCGGCACGTGCCGTGCCTTGCGGGCCGGTGTGGCGGTGTTGCGTTTGCCGTCACCGTTCCGCGCAATTCGGGGGGAGGACAGGGCCAGGAACAGCCGGGGCGCCACCGGCCAGCGACGCAAGGCCAGCCAGAGCACGGCATGAAGGCCGGCCAGCAAGCTCGCGCCGATCCAGATGGGCACCAGCGGCGCTAGGCCTGTCCACAGGCCCAGCGCGCCGGCAAATTTGACGTCGCCCGCGCCCATGACGCCCAGGGCGTATGTCAGCAGCAGGGCGCCGAAGGCGATGCTGCCGCCGGCCAGCGCCTCTTCCCAGCCCAGGCCGAAAGGCTGCCGGTTCAGCAGCAGGGCCAGGGCCGCCCCGGCCGCGCCCAGCAGCACGAGGCCGTTGGGCACGCGCCGGCGCGTCAGGTCACTGGCCATGATGGCCAGGAGGAACAGGACAAAGGCGGCCAGCATGCGGGTCAAGGTGCTGTGGCGTTATCGACAGCATCTTTCACGTCGCTGAACAAATTTTTCAGGATCGCTCCAACGCCGTCATCGGCATCGGTAAATACTGCGACAAGCACGATCGCCATCAGCCCGGCGATGATGCCGTACTCGATGGCGGTCGCGCCTTCTTCGTCGCGCAGGAATTGGGTGATACGTGCTTTCATGGGGAACTCCTTTTCAGGTGGTGAGGTAAAACGAAAAAACAGTCGGACCGTGTCGCCACGCAGGGCAGCCCACGGCAGGCGCCGTGCCT
>Ga0265293_10010580_pt1 | contig 12845 bp, 14 predicted proteins | sample Munlanlewell138R_FD_192505 | JGI IMG/M metagenome (GOLD analysis project Ga0265293, IMG submission 192505) | Leachate microbial communities from a municipal landfill in Southern Ontario, Canada - Leachate well 138R | ecosystem: Engineered > Solid waste > Landfill > Unclassified | place: Canada... | reverse complement strand
ATGGATATCATCTTTGACATCCTAAAACAGCGCAACGTCTATGAGTCTCAAAATGGCACCTTTGCCGTGTATCTTTATGCAGAATCCAGCTCCATGGATATGATGCTGTTACAGATTACTCACGAACTGCATGCCTTGGGAGTGAGAACCGTATTTGGCATCAATGGCGATGAACTGGCACAGCAGATGCAGCGGGCAAAACGCAAGGGTTGCAGCCTGTTATTTGCCATCCGGGATCAAAACATCCGTGACGGCAAGATCCTGCTTTATAATCTGATCAAAGAGCATCAGGAGTATATCCCCCTCTCGGATATATCCAATGCAGTGTTGGTGGCGCGCAAAGCCATCAATAATGAATGATATTTAAAACAAAGGAGCTGAAATGAAAGCGATTTCCACAACTTTGGCAGCAGCAGCCGTGGGACCCTACTCCCAGGCGGCAATGAGCGAAAACATCCTCTTTATCTCCGGTCAATTGGGGATAAACCCTGAAACACAAGAGATGGAAGATGGCTTTGAAGCACAGGCAAAGCGTGTGTTTAAGAGCCTGGAAGCCATCCTCAAAGAGGCAGGGCTGGGGTTTGACAACGTGGTGAAAGTGAGTGTATTCTTGCAGGATATGAACGATTTTGCCCAGCTAAACGCAATCTATGCCACTCATTTTACAGAGCCCTTTCCCGCCCGGGAAGCCATCGAAGTGGCAAGACTGCCCAAAGATGGCTTGGTGGAGATTTCCCTGATCGCGGTACGCCCATCATGAGCATAACCACCAAAACTGGAGACAAGGGGCAAACCTCCCTTTATAGCGGGCAGAGAGTGTGGAAAGATGAATTGAGGGTGGAAGCCTATGGCACCCTTGACGAACTGGATGCCTTTGTGGGAGACGCCTGTCACCATGTGGATGATGATAAGCTGGTGGGATGGCTGCGAGACATTCAGAATCTATTGTATCGCGCTATGGGACAGCTTGCCACTATCCAGCAAGAGTATCAGCATCCCATCTGCCCCAAAGATGTTGACAGCGTGACAGCCCTGATCCATGAACTGGAAAAAGAGACGCCGCTCAAGGGTTTTGTGATACCGGGCGGGTGCGTGTCATCTGCCAGGCTGGATATCTGCCGCACCATCGCGCGGCGCGCAGAACGGCGCATGATAGCCCTCAACCGCAAGGAAGCGGTGGATGAGCAATTGATGATGCTGGTAAACCGGCTGTCTGATCTCTTTTTTATAATGGCACGCTATCTGGAACATCGTGCCGGTAAAATCAACTATAAAACCAATCCGGATATCCCCGGATGTGAAGGAGAAATAAAATGACAAAAAAAATAGTGTTGATGCGCCATGGTGAAAGCACTTGGAACAAGGCAAACCTCTTTACAGGCTGGACGGATGTGGACCTCTCCGAACAAGGTCTGAAAGAGGCACACGAAGCGGGCAAGCGATTGAAGGAAGCCGGCTTTGAATTTGACCTTTGCTTTACCAGCACGCTCAAACGCGCCATTCGCACCCTCTGGATCGTTCTGGACGAAATGGATAGAATGTATCTGCCCATCATCAACGATTGGCGGCTGAACGAAAGGCATTATGGAGCTTTGCAGGGATTTAACAAGGCAGAAACTGCCGAGAAATATGGCGAGGAACAGGTAATGCTGTGGCGCAGGAGCTTCGACGTTCCGCCTCCAAATCTGGAAGAAACAGACGAGCGTTATCCGGGTATAGACCCCCGCTATAAAAACCTCACCAAAGAGCAAATTCCCCTTCGCGAATCATTGAAAGATACCATCACCAGAGCTTTGCCATTTTGGAATGAAGAAGTGGTGCCACACCTGAAGAATAACGTAAGAATGATCATCAGCGCCCATGGCAACAGCCTGCGTGCCATCGTTAAACATCTGGATAAGATCAGCGATGAGGATATCGTGAGCCTCAATATCCCCACGGGCATGCCCCTCATCTATGAATTTGATGATGACCTGAACGTGGTGAAGCGTTATTACCTTGCCAGCGAGGAAGAAGTGGCTGCAGCCGAACAGGCAGTGGCTTCCCAAGGCAAAGCAAAATAAAGATTTAGAATAACATCTATAAAGCAGTGCGTGAATTCCAGAGCTGGGGTTCACGCATTTTTAGTTGATAGTTTTAGTTAATAGTTGTTAGGGATTCGCTAAAGCCATGGGGTACAAACACTGTATCCCACCTCTTGCCTGTTAACCACCCTTGTACCACCCTTGTCTCACCCTTGTCGAGACAAAGGAGAGACAAGGGTGGTTAATAAGGAAGGAGTGATTCAGTGGACTGTGGACTGGGTTCAGGGGGAACTGATATCTGGCACCAATAATGCCGTCTCTCCGAGACTCGTATCGTAATGCTATAGATGGAGTTGACCTGAAATATCGTCTCTGCCGAGACTCTTTAAGGTGCTTGCTTCGCAAGCGATGAATAAAGCGAATGAGCGCCAGCCTATGGATAGCTGAGGTATTAAGCTACTGCTCTCTGGGGTCATTCAGAAAGGGGAGATCGTCTTCCAGATATTGGATAAAGGGCTGTAAGTGTGAGTTCAGATACTGGGTTCTGTGGCGTTGGTTGTATTTGAGGGATTCGCTGATGGAGCCATAGATATTGCCGATATAATAGCCAAGACCCACAGTGGCTACCAAGGCGGAAGAAATGGGCAAATCCTTGCTGTGCAATTCATAGGCAGTGGCTGCAAAGATGGAATGCAAAAGCAACGATGAGAGTGCAGTTTGCCATTTGTGATTGTAGGCATAACCGGCACCGGGGATAAGTGCCAAAGTGCCTGCCAGCCAAGGGCTTTTGTGGGGGAAGCGCTGGCTTTGCTGGCATATTTGTAACAATGCCGTTTTATCCCAGATAGTAGAGCTAACCGGATCATCCGGCAGCGATTGGAAGAGGGATTGAGCAGTATTGGCGTTGCCCAAATACAATTCGGCTATACCTTGCAGCAAAATGGAATTGGTGCCATGCGCAAGCTCCGGAATCAAGCGGGCGGCATCATAATTGCCTTGCCGCAGATGGGAGAGGCTGAGGAATCTGCGTTGGAATTCAGGGCTTTTGCTCAGCAAAGATTGTTGATTTCCAAACTCCCACACCTCATCATACATCCCTGCTCCATAATATGCCCTCACCATCGCCAGATGTGCATACAGGGAGTCAGACGCAGTTTGGGCATGGTGGTATAGGTAACGCTCATACTCCAGGATAGCGGCAGGATAGCGCTTGTTCTTTAAGAGGTAATCTGCGTAATCTATATTATCTGCCGCTGCCATGCCGGCAAATAGCGTGAATACCACCAAGCAAATAAGACAGATCTTGCTCATGGTACTTGCCTGGATTTGGATGTTGGGATAGGATCCAAGAACCGCTCACCGCCATCGATGTAGAGGCGTGGATACTCATCCAGATCAAATCCACAGCGCAAAAGCCTATCAAAACTCATGATAATACCCTTGAGGAATCCATGCTCATGGATGGCTTCACGACTGTAAACTGAACAAGTGGGGTTCATCCTGCAACGATCCCCATCAATGGGGGAGATCACCTTATCATAAAAAGAAAATAGCCAATTGTGCTCGTGTTGCTCTTCCACTATTTCCTGCACAGGATATATGCGCAGCAGGTGGGCCATATCAGAGGCGACAAGATTGTATCCCCAAGCTGAAAACAATAGTATCAGTAGGAAAAGCACTTTGCTCATGCTACAGGATAAATCTCATATCAATAGTCATAAATAGTTGAAAAAGTGAACAACGCTGCTGCTGCAGTAACTGCCCATCCTATACCTGCATACAGCATATTCTGATTTCTCGCTTTTTTGGAATATGAATATTTGTAGGCAAGGGCATATTCAGTTCCTTTTGTTTCATAAAGCTGTGCTATTACTGCGGCATTGGGTTGTGGATTAGAAATTGCAGCGGCTAACAAGCCAAATACACCACAGGCAAATCCACCGCATCCATACAGCAAATTGCCGCTGGCATCACGCTCACCATCAAGTGTGCCTTGTGCTTCATTAGATAGTGTTTGCGTGTAAGCAGTGGCGGTGGGTTGCTGGGTTTGTGCAGGGGGAGTGTCGTAAAATTCATCGTATTGAGCAAAAAGGTAAGTAACAGATAATGCTATGATCACTACTAAAGCGATCACTTTTATTAGCCGGGCGTGATACATTTTGTCTCCTTAAATATTTGTTTTGTGGCGAGTATCTATGAGTGGGGTAGGGTGCCAATATACAGGTGTATCTACTAATCCAAATCCAAGAGTATTTACAGCCCCACAGCTTCTTCTTTGAGCTCACGTGTCATCAGCTCATAGATGGCTTGATGGGGGTCTTTATCTTCAAAGAGGATATAATATACTTCCTGGGTGATGGGCATCTCCACCTTGTAACGCTGGGCAAGCTCATACACAGAGCGGGTGCTTGCCACACCTTCCGCCACCATCTTCATTTCACTCAGGATGTCTGCCAGTTTGCGTCCCTTCCCAATCTGCACACCCACATGGCGGTTGCGGCTGTTGGGGCTGATGGAGGTGGTGATCAGATCGCCAATGCCGGAAAGCCCCAAAAAGGTTTCGGTGCGTGCCCCTTGAGCCAATCCCAGGCGGCTGATTTCCACTATTCCTCTGGTGAGTAGCGCCCCCATGGAGTTATCCCCAAAGCCCAATCCAGCCAAGATGCCGGCGGCAATGGCGATTACGTTTTTGACGGCTCCGCCTATTTCCACACCGATGAGGTCTTCCGTGCGATACACTCTGAACCAGCTATTGCTAAAAAGCTGTTGCAGCATGATCAATCTCTCTTGCGAGTGCCCTGCCACTACCACGGTGGTGGGGATTTCACGGCTCACCTCCTCGGCATGGCTGGGACCGGAGAGGGCGCAGATGAGATGATGGGCAGCAGGGGGCAAAACCTCCATGAGGATTTGGTCGATGCGGAGCAGGGTGTTTTGTTCTATGCCTTTGGCTACGTTTACGATTGCCTGGAGGCTTTCTGATAGCCAGATTCGCTCTTGGAGATGGGGTGGGATGCTCTCAAGGGTGCTGCGGATAAACTGGGTGGGCGTTGCCAATACTATAACCTCTGCCTCCCATGCGGCAAGCTCTTCAAAAGAGCCGGTAAATTGAACGCTGTGGGGGAGGGTGATATTGGGTAGTAAGGCAGGATTTGCATGGGTTTCCTGCAGGGTTTTGAGCCATTGGGCGTTAAATTCCCAAATCAGGACTTGGTGATCATTGAGGGCAAGGATGCGAGCCAGCGCCAGCCCCCAGCCTCCGCCTCCGATTACGGCTATGCGCATTGCAGGTTAGCTCTTGGGGTCGTCTTTGGGAAATACTATTTTGCAGATGCCCATCAGATCATCATCGTCATCGTCGTCATCATCGTCAAACAGATCGTCATCGTCATCCTCTGTCATCCAATAGGGGCAAAATAGGGCGTCTTCCTTAAAATCCCATCCATCCACATTTTTTAAGCCAAATTGCTCCAAGAGAGAGGCTTCCCAAAATGAGTAGTAAATCGTGCCATCCTCTTCACCCCAAACGAGGATAGGCGTCTTATAGTGGCGCAGCTCGATTTTGTGATTTTCCACAAGATCGAGGAATTCCTTGATTTTCTTGATGTTCTGCTCTTGTTTGTATTCCATGTATCATCCTCAGAAATGATATTTTGCCATTGCCTGTATCCGGTTTTCGCTATAAGGCTTCAGCCGGCGTATGGAGGCATTGGTGGATTCTATATTCCTGAGGTGGTGAGAATAGTCAAGCAGAATATTCCAATTATTGTTGATTTTAAAGTTTATTCCCGCGGTGGTGCTATAAATCTTGTCAATTCGGCCGCCGTTCCAAGTGTCTTTTGTTTGGTAAAAGCGTTCTTCAAAGCTGTAGGAAAGCGATGGATGCCAGCGGGCGGGGCTCTTTTTACTGTCGTCCAAGGGCATCTCCTTGAGGCGGATGGAGGCGGTGTAGATATTGCTTTCGTAGGAGGAATTGTGGTGCGCCGGCTCTTTGTTCCAGTTATCAAAGATGCGGTATTGGTAACTGGCATCCAGGATGAAGAGGGGAAAGTTTTGCCGGATTCCCAAGCCAGTGGTCTTGGCATCACCATCATACTCTGTAAAGTGTTGATTGTAGAAATACTCTTCATAGCGGAAATTGGCGCGCAGGGTGGTCTTTGCCAAGGGCTTCACATTCAGATCTGCCCGGTAGAGATTGCGGGAATAGGAGTAGTTTTCCAGCTCGCCAGAGCCGTTGGTATCCACATAATCCTTCACATAGCTGTGGGGATAATAGCCATACAGCAGCTTGAAATCCCAGTAATAACGTTTCACTGCTATGCGTGCCAGGATATCGCGACGCCATTTATCCGTGTTGGAGATGTTTTGGGAGAGGCTGGCGGTGAGGGAGGGCTCGAAGCGATACCACTTGTAGCGCAGGGGATATACAAGATCAACCTGGGTCTTTAGCGTTAGATCATCAGTGGTGCGTGCATATTCCAGATTGGGATGCTGGGCATCAAAGCGATCAAAATCGTATTCAGAAAGCTGGAACACGTTGTCTGAATACTGTGCTCCAAAGCTTACCGATCCTTCAAACTGGGCAAAGATGGGCATGGCAAGCAAACACAGGAGCCAGATCATGATGATGGGCATAAAGTTGCGCGTGGAACGCGGTTTGCCCAGCTTTTTATCCGGGATTTCCTGTTGGGGACTATCCGTTTTATTGCTGGTATCCACGGCAGGTGTTTCAGTTATTTTTGGCACCTTGTCGGGGTCAGCAGGAGAATATCTGGAGGGATTTTGCATTGTGTTTTCTCAATTTGCTTTTAGCAGTACGGGGCGTCCCAGGAAGAGGTGATCGCTCTTGGCTCTAAATTCTATTATCGATCTGTCTTCATTGAGGGGCAGCTCCACTTTTTTGCCAATGGTGAGGTGACGTATTCCCGGCACAGAATAGGTGGTGGTGCGCTTGATGGTAAATTCGTGGGTTTGCGCCAGCTCTCCATTCACATATACTTCAAAGACAGGGACGGTGATATCCAAGAGGCGTGCCCTCACATACACGATGGCATTGCGTTTGTTATTGAGGGTAAAGCGCAGGGGTTGATCCGGCGTGAAGCTGTAATAATCGCTGCTATTGCCGTTGCGGGTCATCGTCAGTATTCCGCTGTGGGCATTCACGTGGAGGTTGGGAAGCTGTTTGGCTGTCACAGGTTTTGCCTTGGGTTTTGGGAGAGGCGTCCAGAATGCTCTGAAATAGATGCTGCGGTCATAGCATAAGATTTGCATCTCTTTGGTTCCCTCTGGAATGGGGATGCTTACGCTTTCATAGAGGTAATATCCATCCATCCTCTCTTTGAGGGTGAGAGCGTGGGTGGTTTGTTTTTTATCGATAATGCTGATAACTTGAGGCTTTTTGAGGGGTTCGATGGCAAAGCTGCGCAGCTCAATTTCGCTGATATCAGTCACGTTCAATTTCATGCTCTTTTCGGGTAGGGAGCGATAGTAATAGAAGTTTCCGTCATCATTTTTGAGCAGGCGGCTATTGCCGGGGTTATCAAATGCCAAAGCTTTGGGTTTGGCTTGCAATGCAGCCAGCACTGCCAGCATCAAAGCCATCACAATGATAATCTTTTTGTATTGCATTATGTATCTCCAATGGTTTGGGTAATGGCGTGAAAGGGATGAACAGCTATTCATTTGGCTTACAATTCCTCATCCGGATCCACTATGTTTGCCATAAAACGGCGATCATGACGATCGAAAATAATCACTATAATAATGGCTGCCAAAAGGACTGCCAATGCTATCGTTGCCACTGTTACATTGTGTTTGCGCTTGGTGAATGCGGGACCTTGACCGGGGATGGGTATCATCTCCTGGGTGGAAGCCACGTCATACTTTTTTGCCCAACGCTGGATGCGGCGGATATGCAGCACGGGCACATTCTGCCTTGCCATCACCATCATGATGCCTTCTTTTTCAAAGGGCTTTTCTGCCAATTTTTTGTTGATCCCCTCAGGAATCAATTTGGCGTTTGGCTCGGAACCAACGTTGGCAAGTCCACCACCGATATTCACGAAGAGGCGATAGCGCTTGCCTTTGGGGATCAATTCACGATAGGCACCTTCGCGCAGGGATACGTTTTCCTCCAGGGTGGCGCCCACCAGCATGGGGGTGGAATTGCGCACCATGGCTTCGCTGAGGCGTTGGATTCCATTGTCAGACAGCCCAATGGCAAGGTCTTCTTTTCCTCCAAATGAGGCATAGGAAGTGCTAAAATCGATGAGTTTGTGCTTCTTAAGAATGGCTTCGATATCCAGCCAGGTAAAATCCTCACGGTTGGCTCCATAAGAAGCAGAGGAGACAGCGGTGATGATGGAAGGCTGAAGCTCCATCGCACTAATGGCGGCATATAGCGCCAGATTAACGGCGGGGTTGGAGCCCGTGATGCCAACGGCGATGTGATCCCCTGCCTGCAACTTTTCCTTGGTAAATTCTTCGATAAAGATGGCAGCCAGATTTGGGTTCAAAGCCGCCTGTTTGTCAGAAAGCAGGCCACGGTCTGTGGTGATGGCGGAAAGGCGGGTACCGATGAGGCCTGTGTGGAAGGGGTCATCTATGGCGTCAAATTCGTAACCGGATTCTTGCAGCTCCACCTTGATGGTATCCATAAAGGCTTGCATCAAATGGGCTGCCTGCACCTTTTGTTCATAGTGATCTGTTTTGATTTCCACATAGCTGTATTGAGCCCACACAAAGAGGGCTATGCTCAATGCAAAGAGCGCTATCAGAGACCAAATGGATTTGAGAGAGGGACGATACATGCTCACACTTCACCTCCAAAAACCACCATCAGGGTAAGGCGCACCAAAACGGCAGCCACACCCATCGTGGAAAGTGTTTTCCAAAAACCTTGGCGTTCAAACCAATTGGCAATCAGGCCAGGCACGATATAACCAATGGATTGCATTTGCAGGGTGTAAACGGTGACATTTTTGATCACCAAAAGACGTATCGCCCAGCCTAAGATGAAACCAATCAAGATGCTCAACACCATCCGGCGTTTGCCAAAAAGGAGGGTAAAACTGCCGATAATGCGTATGATGCCCCAGGTGAGCAGGCTCACCAACAGGGTGCCCAATATCTGCATGGGTTTATCCAAATATAGCGCCACATAGCCGGGCACCACTATGCCACCGGCTGAGGCACCAAGTAGCTCGCTAAAAATGAGGCTAACGATAACGCCTATGCCTACAGCGGCTTGAACTACTGCATCAACCACTTGAGACTCCTTGTTTTTGAACTTTCTTTTCTGCTTGAACTCTGTGCCGGAAGTGTGCCACGATTTGGGCACCATATTTGATTCTGCCAGCAATATTGCCTATGCCCAATACATGGGATTCCCGGTTTGTAAGCTCCCATACCTTTCTATAAACCGCTTCCGGCAAGGGCTCGCCCATGGGGATTAGCTTTTCGCGAGGAACACCTGCGCTCAAGGCATAAGCCTCCACCTTTTCTGGGATCTCACCGGTAAGGAGCAGATAACTATAATCCAATTCCATTACGGCATCCACCAATTGTTCGCTTCTAAACAAGCGGTCTGAACGGCTGTTCAAGATTACAATCTTTTCCACGTTGTTCAGCTGTCCCGTCACCATATCGATGATGCGGGCGGTGGATTTGGGATCATTGGCAGCAAATACATTATAAAAGTGTATTTTCTTATTCCTGTCATTGATCTCATACTTACGCAGGGCACCGGGATCGGGATTGGCACTTTGCATGCCCTTCAGCGCCACATCACGCGGTACACCCGCCTCAGCACACACGGCAAGAGCCAGTTGCACGTTCTCTGCATGTTCGATATAGCGAAATTGTGCCAGCTCTTCCTGGGTGATATCATGAGGGCGAATCTGATGGATGCGGGTGTGTCTGCGTTTTGCCACTTTGTCCAAAATCACAAAATGCTCATTCTCCGCAGTGTAACACACCCCACGGCTGGGAATGGTGTTGGAAAGGCTCATCGTAACGCTCTGCACTGTGCTGCCCATCAGATCAAGGTGATCAGGACGGCAGTTGGTGATCACGGAGATGGTGGATTTTACAAACTTCCGCTCTGTAATCCACTGAAATACAGGATTTACCGCCATACACTCGATGACGATGGCTTGGGGCTGATGCTCCAGCGCTTCTCGGAAGATATACTTTTGTTCGATGATGTTTGCACCCATCAGCCGGATGATGGCAGCTTCCCGGGCATCAGGCAAAACCACGCGGGGCAAAGTGCCCGTGATTTTGGCAATGGTCTTGATGTCGCCAGCTCGCAAGCCAGCGGCAATCAGCCGGGTAACACTGGATTTTCCGCGGGTTCCATTGACATGGATGCGGATGGGGATGCTTTTCACCTTGCGCAGATGGCGGCGATATTCCCAAATCCAATTGAGGATTAGGATTACCGTTGCCAAAATCAATATTGTCATCTATTCCTCTGGTGTTATTAAAATCTTTAGGCGGATACAAATCCACAATCTTAAATATTCTTGTCCTACATCAATGCAATATCCATTCCATGTACAAGACAATCGAGCCATATTGCCGAATCCTAAAAGAAGGATATCAGAGATTTGCGAATGCGTTTGGTGAAAACCACCAGAAAGAGAGTGAAACCTATCATCAACGTGGATAATGAATTAATGGTGGTGATGGTGCCCCTGCGGATGGTTCCCTCCACATAGATGGGCAGGGTGTCAAAGCCTCTGCCCGAGGTGAAAAAGGTGATAATAAAATCATCGATGGAGAGGGTGAAAGACAACAGGGCGGCGGCAATCACTCCCGGCATGATGAGGGGCAGCTTCACCTTGAAGAAGGTGGTGCGCGGTTTGGCGCCCAAATCCATCGCCGCCTCGATGAGGGAATAATCAAAATCTTCCAAGCGGGATTGGATGACAATCACGGCATAGGATACGCAGAAGGTGATATGGGCTATCAACACCGTTACCATGCCGGTATTTACACGTAGAAAGTTAAAGAGGAGGGCAAGCGAGACGCCCATCAGGATATCTGGGATCACCAGCGGCGCATAGAGCAAGCCCATAAAGCCCCTGCGTCCTTTCAAGCGTTTATTCTCCAAGCCCAAAGCCGTGATCAATCCTAAAAGCGTAGATATCACAGTGCTGAGAATGGCAATTAGCATCGTATTCCAAAATGCCTCTTTGATGGCGGCGTTTTCCCACAATTGGGCATAGTATTTGAAGGTGAAGCCCTTCCAGGAAGTGATGATGCGGGCATCGTTGAAACTAAAGATAATGAGGATCAGGATGGGGATATACAAGAAGATCATCACAAAGGTGAAGACCGTGAGATTCATCCCCTTAAAAAAGCTGGAAAGACGTGGCAGTTTCATCCAAACCTCTTTGTCTTCTGCCTGTTTTGATACAGATAATACCCTGCCAAAAGGCAGACAGCCACCAAGATCAGGAGGGTAAAGCTAAGCGCAGATGCCATGGGCCAATTGCGGGGGATATTCTTGATTTTGTAGGTAATCACCTGCCCCACATACAGCGAACGCTGGTCTCCCACCAATTGCGGGATCAGATAAGCCCCCAAAGCCGGGATAAATACCAACAGCACTCCCGCAAAGATGCCTCCCATGCTGAGCGGCAGGGTGATCTTAAAAAAGGCTTTCACCTCGTTGGCTCCCAGATCCATTGCCGCATGCAACAGGGTGAAATCCAGCTTTTCCAACACGCTATACAGCGGCAGGATCATATATGGCAGATACACATATACCATCACCAGGATCACTGCCCAATCCGTGCGCATAATCTCCAGCGGCTGCGAGATGAGCCCAAGGGAAATCAGAAAGTCGTTCAAGACCCCATTGTAAGACAGGAAGATGCGCCAGGAGAAGATGCGGATGATGAGGTTGGTCCAAAAGGGGATGATGATGAATACCAGGAGGGTATTGCGCAACTTTTCCTTGGCTCTGGCGATAAAATATGCCACAGGATAGCCCAAGAGGATGCAAAGCACGGTGGTGAGCAGTGCCATCCTAAACGAAACATAAAAAGGTCTGAAATAAGTGCCATCCACTATCTGCCTATATGCATCCAAGGAAAATTCGAACTTGATATCAAATATATCAGGGGTCAGAAAACCATAAATCAAGACTATGAAATAGGGCACCAAAAAGAAGATGGTGAGCCACAAAAGAGCCGGCGCTGCCAAGATATAATCTATCTTCTGATTGAAGCTGTTTACAGGCTTGATTTCGCGTTTATCTCTCATGACTACTGTTCCTCAGCGATATTGCGGCTTTGCTCGCGCTTGCCAAAGCGAGGCGGGTGTACCATGCTCTCGGATGCGTATGCTGCTTCATCAGGCATTTCGTCTATCAGCCAGCTATCTGTATCATGCCAAAACAGCCACACCTCTTCATCCCAGTCCAAAGCCGTGTCATCAAAATATACCCGTTTGTGTTGGCTGAATACGCGGAATTTTAGCTTGCCCACCGTGACGATATATTGTGTATGGCTGCCCAAATAAAGGATATCTTCGATGGACCCTTTCAACACGTTGATATCGTCTTGAATACGGGGTTTATTGCGGGAGATGGCTATCTTTTCAGGACGCAGGGATACCGTGAGCTGTTGCCCCACTTCCGGACGGAAATGGAAGGTGGAATCAATCTCAAAAAACTCGCCATCACCCATATTACAGCGCAGTTGGATATATTCATCCTCAATGCCAATTACCTGCCCGGTGATGAGGTTGGTTTCCCCGATAAAGTATGCCGAGAAGATGCTGGCTGGGCGCTCATAGATATCATCGGGCGGA
>Ga0265293_10010579_pt1 | contig 12845 bp, 9 predicted proteins | sample Munlanlewell138R_FD_192505 | JGI IMG/M metagenome (GOLD analysis project Ga0265293, IMG submission 192505) | Leachate microbial communities from a municipal landfill in Southern Ontario, Canada - Leachate well 138R | ecosystem: Engineered > Solid waste > Landfill > Unclassified | place: Canada... | reverse complement strand
GCGCGATTCCTAGCCTGGCTACTCGACCGCCTAGAACACCGACCAGCAACCCTCGAGCTTGCTGGCGCCCGCTAGACGAATACTTCAACGTCGACTAGTGAAGAAGTTCCGGGATATCCGGCCCGATCAACCGTACTTGTCGCCGCCCTCGCTTCGTGACTGGTTACCTGAGAAGATCAAGGAAAGCTGCGCCAGGAGATGACGGAGGCGACCATAGTGTGAGGCTGTCTACCAGTGCCGGTAGGGCATCGACAACGTGCGGCGTTATCGTCTGCGCCCACTCGACCTCGACCACGCCGTTTCTTGACTAAGGAGCAGGTTGCGCCGACTGCCATCGCGGCCCGCGTCCCCGGTTCCCCGTCCTCCACCGCCACGCAGCTCTCCGTCGCAACGCCCAACCGCACTGCGGTCAGGGCGAACAGGTTGGCGCCGCGGTGACCCCGCCACCACCCCACCGGTCGAGCACTCATCTCACCGCTTCCAACCCCGCGTAACGCTCGTGTCACGCCTCACCTCGCACGATGATTCAACGCACGTCGCCGACCGCGAACGTGCGCGCCACGAAATCGAGGAGGGCCCATGCCACACGATTCGACACGAACCGGCAACTTCCACGTTCATCTCGGCTGCCCTGCCCCGCGACGGGGCCGGTCACCTGGCAGGACGAGGACGGGCGCACTGGCGTTTTTCGTCTTGGCGCTGCTTCTTGCAGGCTGCGCCACGCCGCCACCAGGAACCCCACCGCATCCCTTGCTGTCGTGGACGTTCGACGCAGACCTCGATGGCTGGGAAACCGGCGTGGCCACCGGTGAGGGCTGGGGCACCGCCGAGTGGAATTCATGGTGCGGGAGTGACCGCGACGAAGGTTGCGTCAAGTTGGACGGCACGGGTGACCCGGGTAACCCGAACGCGTGGATCTACCGCACTCTGAAGCTCCCACCGGGCGCGACCACACTACGTGCCCTGACTACCGCCCACGACCGAAAGGGCGCCGATAGCCTCTACCGTGTGCGGCTCGTGGACGACAGCGCGGTCGAGCATGTACTGATCGACTGGTCGACGTCATCGAGCTCCGAGAACGCCTACCACTGGTTCCCCATCGAGGCAGAAATTGCAGCATTCGCGGGCAAGACCGGCACGCTGTACTTCGAAGGCGCCGACAACGGGCCCGGCTCCAACGAGCAGAGGTATTACGACGACATTGCCATCTACTGACGCGGCGCGGATCTCGCTATCGGTGGGCGTCCAGCGTCTTAGGTCCCGGAGCATGACGGTGCCACCACCATGCTCACCGCGCAGTTCAGCAGGTTAGCCGGTCGACCTCCATAGGCGCGAAGGCGTCGTTCCAATGGAGTGAACGGAACTCGTGATCAGGTGGTGGGCCCTGCTGGATTCGAACCAGCGACCAATCGATTATGAGGTGAGCCTGGATCGTCACGGCACGTAACGCCTTGCTCCAAGATGCCGTGTTAGACGGCAACAGTCTTTCCGGGCATCACGGCAAGACATACCGACTAACGTCTTTGGCCCCCCTCTAAGCTGTACCTAAGCTGTACCGATGCCGACATGCGCGCTCCCTCTTGGGGCGCCGGAGTAGCCCCTACTGCTGGTTGTGCGACTTCAAGGCGGAACCGCCAGAGGGCGGCCCGCCCCACTACCTTCCATGAGAGGAAACGGCTTTGCGGGTTACGCTTCTAGTAAGTTGCAAAGCGTCAAGGCCCGGCGGGCAGAAGGGGAACGTTTGTGCCGGAGCTAGTCTTCAAAGGAAAAGAGTTCGTCTACAACCACCACCTCAGCGTGCCGTTCCGGCCGCTCGTGGCAAACGCCGACAAGGGCATCGGTGACGCCAGCCTCGATGACAACCTCATCATCCACGGCGACAACCTCCACGCCCTCAAGGCGCTCCTTCCCATGTACGCCGGGAAGGTTGACTGCATCTTCATCGATCCGCCCTACAACACGGGCAACGAAGGCTGGAGCTACAACGACAACGTCAACAGCCCCATGCTACGTGAGTGGCTAAACAGCAACCCAATAACCATCGAAGATGGGTTACGACACGACAAGTGGGCCGCGATGATGTACCCGCGCTTGAAACTTCTTCACGAGCTGCTGAACGACGAAGGCAGTCTCTGGATGACTATCAGCGATCACGAGGGGCATCGGGCGAGGTTGTTGCTAGACGAGATCTTCGGCGAAGACAGTTTCGTGGCCAGTGTCGTCTGGCAGAAACGCACGTCGCCGGAGGCCCGCGTTGCCCTAGGCGCGGCTCACGACTATGTACTCGTGTACTCCAAGCGCCCCGGATCTGCTCGGTTCGCCAAGCTTCGCCTGACGGAAGAGCAAGCAAGTGCCTTTAGCAACCCTGACAACGATCCACGCGGTGAGTGGACGTCAACCGACATGACTGCCCAAGGGTACCGAAAGAACCAGATGTACGAGATAGTCACCCCAGCGGGAAGCAGGTACACGCCACCGCCTGGGCGCTGCTGGTCGCTGATAGAGCCTGAGTTCAACAGGTTGAGAAGCGAGGGACGTATCTGGTTCGGGGTAAACGGTGATGCACGGCCGCGTCTAAAGACCTACCTCGACGAGTCGGAGGGCGTAAGCGCGTGGACATGGTGGCCCAACACCGAGGTCGGTGACAACCAGGAAGCCAAGAAGGAAGCCATGCGCATTCTTGGAGCCGAGAGGAACTTTGACTATCCGAAGCCTGTAAGCCTCGTCTCCCGGGTACTTGAACTGGCTTCCAGATCTGACTCCCTAGTTTTGGACTCCTTTGCGGGCTCGGGGACCACCGGCCACGCCGTCCTCGCGGCTAACGCCAAGGATGGCGGAGATCGGAAGTTCATCCTGGTCGAGATGGAAGGCTACGCCGATGATCTAACTGCTGAGCGAGTTCGCCGCGTCATCAACGGTTACTCCTTTACGGGGACGCAGCGTGACGAACTGCTTAGGGAGAAGATCACCTGGACGAAATTCCAGCAAGCCAGCAGGCTCTTAGAGCAGGTAGAAGGGCTCGAGAACGCCTATGGCCCCAGCTATGACACGATCCGGAAGTCGGTGACTAACGGAGAGTTGGTTGTTACCGGGGAGAAGAAGGTCGAGGAGAAGGCAGAAGGTCTTGGCGGTACGTTTACCTACTGCACGCTTGGCGATCCTATCGACATGGACAGGCTGCTAACTGGTGAGAGCTTGCCCTCCTTTGAGGCGCTGGCGAGCGTGCTCTTCCACACTGCCACGAACACGCCACTGTCCACAGAAACGATGGAAACGGATGCGCTCGGCCAGCCGGGTCACGGCTACCTTGGCGAGGCCGCAGGCGTCCATGTATGGCTCATCTACCAACCCGACCTAGAGTTCCTCAAGTCGACTGACGCCGCTCTCACTCTCGCCAAAGCAAGGAGCATCGCCGAGACTCGTGAGGGTCGTCATGTCGTGTTCGCACCCGCGCGCTTCGTGTCCCAGAAGATGCTCAACGACGCGGACCTCCCCGTTGAGTTCGCGCCGCTCCCGTTTGCGCTCTACCGCGTCGAAAGGGAATAGCAGTGCTACGCGACCTGGACTATCAAGCGCGAGTCCTAACCGTCATTGACGACTACCTGACACACCTCGTTGACGAGAAGAAGCGTGCCGACCGCGTCCGCGATCTAGCCAAGCAAGACCCAGACCTTGGCCTGGAAGTACCAGACCACGCTGAGAGGGCTTGGGAAGCCCTGAAACAGGCGGGCAAACTGCCGGCCACCCGCGCGAACATCCCCTTCTCGCCCCGTAAGGACGGCGTCGGGCGCAGCGTACCTAACGTGGTGCTCAAGGTGCCCACCGGCGGCGGTAAGACCTACCTTGCTACCGCCTCGCTGTCTCGGATCATGGGCCGGTACCTCGGCCAGAACTCCGGCTTCGTGCTGTGGATTGTCCCGAACGAGGCCATCTACACGCAAACTCTCAAGCAACTGAAGGACCGGGAGCACCCGTACCGGCAGATGCTGGACCGCTCGGCGGCGGGCCGCGTGAAGATCATGGAGAAGAACGATCCCCTCAACGCCCGGGACGTCGAGACGCACCTGTGCGTGATGGTCCTCATGCTGCAGGCCGCCAACCGCGAGACCAAGGACTCCCTCAAGATGTTCCAGGACCGCGGTGACGTCCACGGCTTCTTCCCACCCGAAGGCGACCAGGCCGCGCACCAGGCTGCGCTTGACGCCACCCCGAACCTAGACGCCTACAGCGCCGCCGCAGGCTCCGGGAGCATGTGGCCGATGGTCAAGGACTCCCTCGGCAACGCGCTGCGGCTCATCCGCCCCGTCGTCGTCATGGACGAGGGGCACAGGGCCATCAGCGATCTAGCGTTCAGGACGCTCTACGGCTTCAACCCCGCCTTCGTCCTCGAACTGACCGCAACCCCCGTGGACGTCGCAGCCCGAGGCGGGAGAAACCCGCGCGAGGCGCGCTACGCCAACGTCCTCGTGGACGTCCTAGGAGTCGAGCTGCTGCGCGAGGGCATGATCAAGATGCCCCTCAACCTCGCCACCCTCCAAGAGGCCGACTGGCGCAACACCCTCAACGCCGCTCTCGATAAGCTCGATGAACTACAGGCAGCCGCCAGCGAGCACCGCGCCAACGGGGGGAACTACATCCGCCCCATCATGCTCGTCCAGGTCGAGCGCACCGGCGAAGACCAACGCGACGGCAACCACATCCATGCCCTTGACGTCAAAGAGTGGCTCGCGCAAGCCGGGCTCGACCCCGACGCCGAGATCGCCATCAAGACCGCCGACGTCAACGACCTAAACAACCCCGAGAACCAAGACCTGCTAGCGCCCACCAACCGCGTGCGCGTCATCATCACCAAGCAAGCGCTGCAAGAGGGCTGGGACAACCCCTTCGCCTACGTCCTCTGCTCCCTAGCCGCCAGCTCCAGCCTCAACAGCGTGACCCAGCTCGTCGGCCGCATCCTTAGGCAGCCCCACGCCGAGAAGACCGGCGTAGAGGCGTTAGACGAGTGCTACGTCTACGCCCACCACGCCTCCACCGCCGACGTCGTCCAAGCTGTCAAGGCCGGCCTGGAAGAAGGCGGCCTCGGCGACCTGGTAAGAGAAGTCCGCCAAGAAGATGAAACGGGCGGCACGACAAAAGGGCCCCGCAATATCCCACGCCGCGCTGAGTTCCGAACCACCGAGATCTACCTACCCCAAGTCCTCAAGGTCGAGCGCGGCAAGGCCCGCTTGCTCGACTACGAGACGGACATCCTCTACCAGATCGACTGGACCGACCTTGACGTGCAGCCACTCGTGGCTCGCATACCTACTAACTTCCAGGCGGCCGAGAGCCAATTGCAACGCATCATCCTCACCGAAGGCCAAGAACGCATCGTCGCCGAGAGGGTCGAGGCCAACAAGACCGTTCACGCACTCGACCCCGCCTACCTAGTCAGGCTCACCTCAGACATCGTGCAGAACGCCTGGATAGCCCGCGACATCGTAGGCAGGCTCCTAGACGGCCTCAGGGAGTGCGGCTTCACCGACCAACGCCTCGGACAACTCTCCGGCCTGATCTTGAGCGAACTCCGCAAGTACCTCGCCGAGAAACGCGACGAGAAGGCCGAACAACTATTCCGCCACGAGGTCTCCTGCGGCAACGTGCAGTTCCGCCTCCGCGCCGACGGCGCCAACTGGCGCATGCCCCAGGCGTCCATCACCACCGAGCCCGAGAACGCCCCGCAAGTCATAGGACTCGACGGTGGCCCCCTGGAAAAGAGCCTCTTCGCACCCCAGTACGCCGCCGACTTCAACCCTGACGAGCGCGACGTAGCCGTCTACCTCGACGCCGAAGAGACCCTCCGCTGGTGGCACCGCAACGTCGCCCGCAACCAGTACTACGTGCAGGGCTGGCGACGCGGCAAGATCTACCCCGACTTCATCTTCGCTGCACGACCCGACGGCACCGCGAACCGCATCACCGTCCTAGAAACCAAGGGCGACCACCTCGGCGGCAACGACGACACCACCTACAAGGCGGCCGTCCTCGACCTCCTCACCGGCGCGTTCCAATGGGACAGGACCGTCCCAGCCGGACAGATGGAACTACTCACCGAGGACGGAACCACCGTCCAGTGCGAACTGGTGCTGATGGACGACTGGCAAGCGCGGCTGCCAGGACTTATCGCCGGCAGCGCAAGGTCATCTCCAGAGGCCAGTTCCAAGAACTAGCGCATGGCTCACTACCCGCGCCCAATCTTGCATCAACGGTTCTGCCTGCAGAGGATCGCCTCGTTCCCCATCCCAGTTTCGTTTCAGGGCGTAGCTAGAGACCTAGAACGCGGTGCTGAGCACTTGAAACGCCCGTTGGCTGTACTTTTGCCTATGAGGCCGCGCGAAGCACGTAGCCAGGGTACAGGCACGCGTTTGGGCTCTACTGCCGTCTCCAAGATACCGATTACGCTGCTCACGCTCTCGCCTCCGTTCGGCTTATCAGCAAGGCGACGCTTTGCTCAAGGAACTGCAGGGCCGCCAGCGTCACACCCCTATTTCCGGACTGTCTGGATGGGGACCTCATACGACGGTGAGCCAAATGTCATGAGGAGCCTGACGTGGCCAGAATGATTGTAGGCGGCGAGTTCATCTACACGTGGGGCCAAATGGCGATGGAACACATTGTTCTTCTGTCAGCCTACGTCTCCAACGTCGAACGCCAGCTGGAACTGGGACTCGACCAGTTCGTGAGCCATCGTGACACCGGTAAGCACGGAGAGGGCACGCCTTTCGAGATCGAGTACGAAGTGTTGGACGGGATGAGCGATCACGACTGGGATGTAGAGGGCATCTACGCAGATACCTTCCCGAACCTACACAGATCTTCGGTCTTCTTGACCCTGTGCGCCACGTTCGAGCATCAACTGAACGTGCTGTGCAAGCACTACCAGCAAGAGCGGAAGCTGCGGGTCGCGTTCACTGATCTCAAGGGACGCGGCGTGAACCGCGCCGAGGAGTACCTAACGAAGGTCGTTGGACTAACTCTGGACAGTAGGGACTCCCAGGCAACTTGGAAACACCTGAGGGACACGTACCGCGTCCGCAACATCATCGCGCACTCAGACGGACGGCTCGAAGACCGGCACATGGAAGAGCGCCGCGTCATCGAACAATCGCGGCATCTGAGCCTCAAAGGAAACGAGATTCGACTTTCAGCCGGATTCCTGCCCGACGTTCTCGACCGCTTCCGAGGCGTCGTCTTAATCATCGATCAGGCAGACCGAATTTGGCGAAGCGCTACTCGGCCGCAGTAGAGACTTGCTGAAGCGAACACCGTATGGTCTGGGCTGTACACCTCATTCTGAGATCTACCCCTCCTGGTGTCCGAAGGTTGCCCCCCAACATCGCGAAAACGGCGGGGTTGTAAGACCCCCTCCCCCCATTCGATAACCCTGTCGAAAGCGAATTCGAGATGTCAGAAGCTGCCGATACGCCCGGCGTTCCGGGTACTCAGCAGCACCATGCCCCTTTCCGCATGCGGCGGGCAGATGTTGCCGAGAGACCTCTAGAACACACGATCTAACCCTTCCGAGCTAATCACCCTTCCCGTAGCGAAAGGAGCAAGTCAATGTAGACCGCCGACCAGCCACCACCAGCGACCGCCCCGCCTTTCTTCCGAAGGACGGGGCTCTTTTCGTCAAAGGCGGGCACGTGGGCCATCTGCAAATGGAGGGCCCCGCCCGCTATCACCAAATTAGGAGGAAACCAGTGAGCATTCACTTCCCCGGCTTCAGTCACCTCACCGCCTACGCCGCCGTCCATGACTATGGATCACTCGGCTTCAAAGCCGTTCTTCTCCAGAACTACATCAACCACTGCCCCGGCTCACCTGATCTCGTTCTCACCTTGGCCGGCATCTTCCAGAGCCTTGCACCCGGCGACCATGTCACAGAGTTCCACGACGCCTTCGACGTCAACCTGAGTCGCCTGCCGTTCGAGGAGGCCCGCATCCTCGTCTACTTCGTCCTCACCGGACAACTACCACCAGAACCACACCGCAGAGCAGCCAGGCCACGAGAACTCGACCACATCACCACCGCCATCCCGATAGCGCTCGCGCTCCTACAGCAGCACACGCCAGGCCACGCCTACACCGCCAAGCTCATCCTCAACGCCATCAGGCGACGCCACCAGATCACCTAGAACGCGGCCACCGCCTCACCACCAGACCAACCGCAGCCCGCCACCAGCTGACACAGCTGCGCCGCAGCTTCGCAGCAACAACCAAATGTTCAATCCGCCCCGGCTTCCGAAAGGAGGTCGGGGCCTTTCTCGTTTAGGAGCACACCATGACCACCACCGCCAAGCAGGACAGCAAACAGGCAGCCCTCGACATCCTCCACAAGGGCATCACCGACCTCATGACTAGCGACGGCTGGAAGAGAGCCCTGCAGTTCCGCCAACGCTTCCACAACTACTCCTACATGAACACCCTACTGATCCTCGCCCAACGACCCGACGCTCAGCTCGTCGCCGGCTACCGCACCTGGCAAGCCAGCAACCGCTTCGTACGCAAAGGCGAGAAGGGCATAGCCATCCTTGCGCCACTAATCATCCGCGACCCCGACGACCGCGACCAACTCAACCTCGTCGGCTTCAAGACCGTCTACGTCTTCGACCTCGCCCAGACCGACGGCGAACCCATCCCACAACGCGACAGCCCACGCCTACTCACGGACACGCCCGACGCCCAAGCCAAGCTCGCCGGGCTCCACTTCCGCCTCGCCATGTTCTGCGCCAGCAAAGGCGTACGCGTCAGCTGGGACTTCCAGCACGAGCACGCCCTCGGCGTCTACCGACCCGCCACCAAGCACATCGCCATCAGACCAGGCCTCAGCCACACCCAGGCCTTCAAGACCCTCTGCCACGAAGCAGCGCACATGCTCCTTCACACCGGCAGCGAGAACCGGCCCAGCGCCGAACTGGAAGCCGAGACCACCGCCTTCCTCGTAGCCAACACCATCGGCATCGACACCAGCACCTACTCCTTCGCCTACCTCGCCAGCTGGACAAACAGCCTCGAAGACCTCATCCAAGCGGGAGACAGAGCCAGCAAAGCCGCAGACCAGATCCTAGAACAACTCACAGCCGACCCAGACGCCCCCGCTGCCGACCCGGTAGTGGAGCCCACCACCAACCCGCCCACCAATTCAGGCCAGGCGGCCGCACGCCCACCGCTCATGTACGTCAGCAGCTAATCACCAGGAAGGACCGCCAACCTGACCAACTCGCGTACTGAATCCTCCTACAGTCCGAACCCCAACTAGCGCCAGCGACCCACACCGGTCCTGGCGCTCACTCGTTTAAGGAGACCCACATGACCCTCCAGCAACTCTTCCGAGCCCTCATCCACGCCCTCACCACCAGACCCGAAAGCCACCAGGTCGACATCCTCCTGGCCGACCTGGCCGCTAGCGCCGCCCTGGCCCTTCATGACACCAGGGCCGAGAGCCTCAAGCTCGCCTGCATCGTCGTCACCAACCCAGAACCGCTCGTAGCCGCAGACCAACTTCTGCGCCCCTACGGGCTCGTCCTTACCGCCACCCCGCACAAGCGCACAGCCCGCCTCATCAGCATCAAGCTTCACCAGCCGAAACCACACCCGGCTGGCAGCCTCCGCATCCACCACCACCCGAAAGGAGCGAAAGCAGCATGACCATCAACCTCACCACCCTGCTCTCCGAAGACCCCAAGCACACCTGGTGCTACACCTGCCAAGGCGACGGCTACCTCGTCTACGTCGGCGGACCCGGCTACTACAGCGTCAGCTACGGCAACTACCTCCCCACCGAAACCCTAGAGCCGTGCGACGACTGCCACGGCAGCGGCCGCAACGACGACGGCAACAGCCCCCTCAACGCCGTCAGGCTCCACTTACGAGCCCTCACGCCAAGCCAACGCCTCCACCTGGAGCGGCTCACTCAGGGCCACAAGCTCCCCCTCACTCCCGCGAACTACATAGTCCTCGAAGACTTCTTCGGAGAGGTCGACAACGAGCTCGGCGGTAACCACCCCGTCACCGTCGAACTGGAAGCAGCGCTAGATAACGCCCAACTGCTAGAACCCGTAACCCCACCCGCTAGTAACCGCAGGGCCCGCATCTACTGACTCTGCCACGAGCCGCACACGCACCCCATCAACTTCTGCCCCTACCTACGCCTTGTCACGAGCGCCACGAAACAGATCACCAACAAAGCGCCGGCCACGTACCTCCAGGGCATATCCAGCAAAGAAAGGAGCACTAGCAGGAGCATGGGTATACCCGCGTAAAGAAGCCACGGCAAAAAGCACCCAGCACTCATAACGCCCATAAACCAAGCAGCGGCACCTGCGTCCTCACGAAACTCTTGTACGGGAGACTTCCTGGGGCGACCTTCATGCATCGCCCTAGCAGCCGACTCAGCACTTACGAGGCTCCGAAATTTCTCAAGCACCTCGTCGCCCTCAACCCTCACAACACAAAACTCCCTGCCAGCAACGAAATCAGCGGGAGTTCGCTCGTGCTGCCGAAGCAAACGAACCCTGTAATCCCCGAAGCGAAGCGCGTCATCACGAGCGCCCATTTACCACCTCAACCATCAGACCACGAGGCGGGCGCACGCAGCCCAAGCCCCACACCAACGGCCACCACCAAAATAGTAGGGAGAACAATGAACGCGACACCATGGATTACTCGCACAGAGAATCCCACAACTCACAGTCCCGTCGACTGGAACGAACTGCTTACCGCCCTTAGCGAGCCCTTCCCCGAAGAGATTATCCGATTTCGCGCTGGCGCCACCAACCGCGACAAGACCAAAGCCATCGCCCTCGCCTACGCTGATCCACGCGCCTACGAAGACCGCCTCAACGCCCTCGTGCCCGGCGAGTGGCAGGTCGAGTTCACTCCCTGGGGCGAACGTCGCATCATCTGTCACCTCACCATCCTCGGCGTCACCAGAAGCAGCACCGGCGAGAGCGGCGACAGTAACCCTGACATCGCCGGCACCAGCGCCGAAGCCCAAGCCTTCAAGAGAGCCTGCACCAAGTTCGGACTCGGACGCTACCTCTACGCACTACCCACCATGTGGGTCGACTATGACCCGCGCACCAAGCACTTGCTCTCTACACCCGAACTACAACCGGCCGCTCATAAGGCCAAGTGGCCGCGCAAGAAACCCAACCGTGCCGACAACTCCGCTCTCGACTTAAGCGAGACCATCGGTACAGCACGCGCCGTCGCCATGCACGAGCAACTCATCAAGCTCGGCTTCGAACGCGCCTCTCACAAAGACCTTGCCGCCCGCGCCCTAAAACGCCGCGTCAACCACTTCAAGGACCTCACCGAACCAGACGCGCGAACCATCTGGAACTACGCCACCACTTTGGCAGCCGAACATAAGACGACTGCCGCCTAGCCCACAGCATCACCCTGAACGCGTCGGTAGTAGCGGATCAATCTAAAAACCCTACTGTGCGAAGAGAGCGTTTGGCATACTGTGTCTCAGCCCCACAGACAACCTAGCCGCCCACGCGTCCGACCCCCAGCCGGGGACGTACACGTTGGCGCATCCAGCTGTGGCGACGCAAAGAGAGGAGAACACCATGCCCCGATCACCCCCAAACGAACAAGCACGATAAACACGAGCTGCTCCGAGACAAGCAAAGACCCCCCACAAAAGGAGGCCTCAAAACCGTGAAGAGCACCACCAACCACGAAAGCTAAGAACGCTTAGCATCGTCCCAATGGACGATAAGGACACGTCGCAAGAATGGGAGGAGGCCAACGCAACTTGGTGGGCCGCCGTCTCCGCGCTAACTCCCGGGCTTACCCAGGAAGAGCAGGACAGGTTCGCCGCAATGTCTCATGACGTGCGCGAATCGTTAGCAACCAACCCCACCATCAGCCGCGAAACGTTCCTAAAGCTAGAAGCTGACGATGAACTCCACGAAGCGTTGATGCATAACCCGTCCCTACCCGACGAGATATTGGAGCGGTGGGCCTTTGAGCGGGAATTCAACGTCCTTGCGCACCCAAACGCGACCGACATCGTTCGCGCCTTCTCGCAAACGGAGGATGACTGGGAAGCATCACGCGCCTACTTGACCTACGACATCGTGGCCGACTGGGTAAATGGAGACTCGCGCTTCGTAGAGCGAGGGCTCTGGCGTAAGCACGAGGACCACGCGAAAAACTACTTCGAGTACGAAGCCGAAGCTAAACGAGTAGAAGATGAGTTCCTGCTTGAGATCTGGGCGGCAACCCTTCCATTCACCCCGGCCCACGTCCTCGAACGAATCACTGCGAAGTTCCTCCCGCGCTTAGCGAAACGTCGCAGCCCCGTCACCAACCTAAGCACCGTCCCTCAGGTCGCTATCGCCATCCAAGAGTCGAGCGACACTAGGCTCCTAATTCAACTCTTCGCCCTACTAGCCACTCACTCGAACGCAACCTCAAAGTTGCTGACAGAACTTGCGGATTCGGGGTACGCGCTACTCGCCTCGCGCGTAGCGCGGAACCCCAACGCCCCCTTGCCGACCCTCAAGCGCCTGCTACATGTCAGAGACAGTGGAATGTCGATCGCGATAGCGAGCCACCCCGCCACGAAGGTCCAGAAGCTCGTCACCGACCTAGCAGCGCGAGGACCTGACGTGCAAGCTGCGCTTGCTCGTAGCCGGCACTTAGCAGCTTGGCAACTGGATGAACTGGCGAACACAGATTCACTTCTAGTCCTCGGCGCTCTTGCCGGTAACGCCAGCTACAAACCAAGTGACCCCGACAAACTGTCGGGCCACCCCACGCCTTACGTACGAAGCCGCGCTGCAAGCAACCCG
>Ga0265293_10010578_pt1 | contig 12847 bp, 11 predicted proteins | sample Munlanlewell138R_FD_192505 | JGI IMG/M metagenome (GOLD analysis project Ga0265293, IMG submission 192505) | Leachate microbial communities from a municipal landfill in Southern Ontario, Canada - Leachate well 138R | ecosystem: Engineered > Solid waste > Landfill > Unclassified | place: Canada... | reverse complement strand
CAGTGCCGCAACGGCGTTGCTCAGCTACGCCCTCTACACGATCGAATCGGAGGCTGTGCCGGCGAACGCAAGCATGGCACTCACGATCCCGTTCGTGGCGTTCGCGCTCTTCCGGTATTTGCTGCTGCTGAACGGCGCCAGGAAAGGGGACGCGCCCGACCGCATCCTGTTCACGGACCCGCAGATTCTGCTTGCGGTCGGGGGCTTCGTCACGACCGCCTTCCTGGTGATGGTCGCGTCAAACTGACGTGCGGGATCAGTGCCCGGCGTACTGTTCAGCGCCCGCTCCGGCGAGCTCTGACCGGCCCGACCACACCCAGGCGTAGTTCGTGCGGCTTACCCCGAGGAGCACGCCGTGCAGCGACGCCGGGTGGATGAACAGGCCGGTATCGGCGGGGCGGTCTTCGCCGGCTTCGAAGCGGGCGCCGCGTTTCCGAAGCCGTTCGGCAAGCAGGGTCACGTCGTCCATTTCGAGGTAGCACATATAAAGCGACGGTCCCCGGCGGAGGAAGAAACGGTCCATGGCTTTGCCGTCGCTGGTCTGGGTAATTTCGATGCGGTCGAGCCGGTTCGGAGGATCGAACAGTGTGAGGGTACCGGAATAGCCGTAGCGGGAACTTTCGATGTGACAGAACTTCGTCGGGTCGAGGCCGAAGATGCGGGTGTAGAGCGCGGCAGTCTCCTGCCAGTCACGAACGGGGTTCGTGACCTCGTAGAGGCTGCGGATGTCGCCGACGGGCTCGACCTGGCGTTCCTCTCTGACCATAGCTGGCATCCCGTGGGTTTGGCCGGGTTCGAGGATGAGGGCCGCACTCTCCTCCTTGTACTGCACGTCCTTGGAGTTGAAGTGCCGGATCATCTGCAAGAGGCTCGGTGTAGAGAAACCGGCGCCGTAGAGTCCTTCACCCCAGCGGGAGGCGAAATCCTGTACTGGCCCGGCGCCGGTGGGTTCGAGGAAATCGAAGAAGCTGATCCCGGCCTGGACGGTCGAGCGAATGGCGTGTTGGACCTTGCTGACCTCTTCGGCGACTTGCTCGGCGCCAAAGAGCTCTTTCCACGTTTCGACCGCCTGCTTGCGGTCGCGGACCACGATCTGTACACGTTCGACACGGGAGAGCACGGCAACCTCCACGGAGGGGATTGCGCATTTTCGCACGCGGAAGGGGGACACACACCGAACGGGCCGCTGGTGCGGCCCGTCAGTCGTTACTCATTTGCGAGCGTTTCAGGCGGACTCGCTGCGGCGTTCATCAACGGGCTCGTCGACATCGATTGCGTGGCCACCGCGGGTGAGGAGCAGCGGTCGTTGGCCCTTGGTGATGGTCTCTGCGCTGACGATGCATTTCTTGACGTCGCCGCGGCTGGGGATATCGTACATGACTTCCATGAGCGAGTCTTCGAGCACGGTGCGGAGGCCTCGAGCACCAGTCTTGTGGTTAATCGCCTGCTGAGCGATAGCGCGAAGGGCGTCGTCGGTGAAGGCGAGTTCGACCCCGTCCATGGCGAAGTAGCGCTCGTACTGCTTGACGAGGGCGTTCTTCGGCTCGGTGAGGATGCGGACCAGGGCATCTTCGTCGAGCGAGGAGAGGCCGACGACCATGGGCAGGCGACCGACGAATTCGGGGATGAGCCCGAATTCGAGGAGATCGTCGTGGGTAACGTGCGTGAGCAGCTCGTCCCGTTCGGTGCCGCGGAACCCGCGCTGCGCACCAAAACCGATGCGGACATGGTCCTGCGTGAGGCGGCGCTCGATGTGGGTTTCGAGACCTTCGAACGCACCACCACAGATAAACAGGATGTTCTGGGTGTTGATCTGGAGGAAGTCCTGGTGGGGATGCTTGCGGCCACCTTGCGGCGGGACGTTGGCGACGCAGCCCTCGATGATCTTCAGGAGCGCCTGCTGGACCCCTTCGCCGGAGACATCGCGGGTGATGCTCGGGTTGTCGCCCTTGCGCGAGATCTTGTCGATCTCGTCGATGTAGATGATGCCTCGCTCGGCCTTCTGAATATCGAAGTCAGCGGCCTGGATGAGGTGGAGAAGGATGTTCTCCACGTCTTCGCCCACGTAGCCGGCCTCGGTGAGGGCGGTCGCGTCGGCGACGGAGAATGGCACATCGAGGAGGCGGGCAAGGGTTTTCGCGAGCAGGGTCTTGCCGGTGCCGGTGGGCCCGACGAGGAGGATGTTCGACTTTTCTAGCTCGACATCACCCTCGTGGGCAGCGCCAATGCGCTTGTAGTGGTTGTAGACGGCGACGGAGAGGACCTTCTTGGCTTGCTCCTGGCCGACGACGTACTCGTTGAGGTGTTCGTAGATGAACTTCGGCGGGGGGACGCGCTGCGTGGCAACCGCACCCGGCCGCGGGGAGGCCTGCGGGGCGTGAGTGCTGGTTTCCTCGTCGATGATCTCGCGACAGAGGTCAACGCACTCGTCGCAGATATAGACGGCGCCCGGGCCGGCGATCAGACGGCGAACCTGGTCCTGGTTCTTCCCGCAGAACGAGCAGTGATACTGCACGCGATTCGTTCGATTACCGGCCAAGGCGGCACCCCTCCCCTGTTAGCCCTTGGGCGCGTCTTCCGGGCGCGCCAAGAGCTCGTCGACCATCCCGTACTCTTTCGCCCCCTGGGCGTCGAGGTAGAAGTCGCGGTCGAAGTCGCGCTGGACGCGCTCGACCGGTTGACCCGTGTGCTCGGAGATGATGTTCCGAATGATCTCGTTGTTGCGAAGGATCTCCTTCGCCGCAATTTCAATATCGGTCGCCTGGCCGCGCGCTCCACCCAGGGCCTGGTGCATGTGCACGGTGGCGTTGGGGAGCGCATAGCGCTTGCCCTTCGCGCCGGCGCAGAGCAGCACGGTGGCCATGGAGGCCGTCTGACCGACGGCGATGGTGGACACGTCCGGCTCGATGAGCTGCATCGTGTCGTAGATCGCCAGGCCGGCAGTGATCACGCCACCGGGGGAGTGGATATACATGCTGATGTCGCGCTCCGGGTCCTCACGCTGCAGGTAGAGCAGCTGAGCGACGATGAGATTGGCAATCTGATCATCGATAGGAGTGCCCAGAAAAACGATACGCTCTTTGAGCAAAAGCGAAAAAATGTCGAAAGCGCGCTCCGAACGGGGCCCACTCTCGATCACCGTCGGGATTATGTTCTGAACGAGCGGGTGGACGTAGGGGGGCTGGTTCACGCGGGCTCCTCCTGAGCATCTGCCGCGGCATCGTCCGAGGCGGGCTCTTCGGTCTTGCTTTCGGGCTCACTCGCCGCGGGGGCACCGGGGAGTGGTTCTCCGCTGGCGATCTCGGCGAGCCGATCGAGGGTCTTCTGGCTCACGAGGTTGCGGCGGAGGTGGGACTGCCCCTCGTCGGTCTGGAAGATGTTGCGGAAGTTTGCCGCATCGTCGCCCAGTGGGGCGCTGAGGCGTTCAAGCTCGGCTTCGACGTCTTCGGGCGTTGCCTCGATCTTCTCGTCTTCGGCGAGCTGGGAGAGAGCAAGTGAGCGGCGGACGCGGAGCTCAGCAGCTTCGCGGAACTGCTCACGGAACTCTGCCTCCGTGCGGCCAACGCTCTGGAGGTAGGCAAGGTAGCCCTGCCGGTCGTTGCCGGTGGACTCCTGCACGAGATGGTCGATCTCGCGGTCTACGAGGACGCGGGGATAGTCGATGGTGGCGACTTGGACGAGCCTGTCGACCGCTTCAGAACGAAACTTCTGCTCGGCCTGTTCTTCCAGTGCCTCGCGAAGGTCGTTGGTGATGCGCTCTTTGAGCGCTTCGAAGGTGGGGAACTCTTCGGCGTTGACCATGTTGGCGAACTCATCGTCTTCGTCGGGGAGTTGTTCTTCCTTGACTTCGGTCACCTTGAGTTCGAAGGTCGCAGTCTTCCCCCGGAGGCTTTCGACGCGGAAGTCCTCGGGGATTTCAAGCTCGAGCGTCTTTTCGTCGCCCTTCTTCATATCGAGGAAGGCTTCGGCGAGGCCGGGGAGCAGGAGCTCCTGGCCTTCGCGCAGGGCGAACTCGGCAGCTTCGTCCTCGACGAAGGGTTGGTCGTCGGTGGAGCCTTTGACGTCGGCAGTGAGGATGTCGGCCCACTGTGCGCCGCGTTCGACTGGAGCGTGGGTAGCGTGACGGCGGCGAAGGAGCATGATCTGCTCTTCGACCATTTCGTCAGTAACTTCAACCGGATCCTTCTCGACGCGGATACTTTGGTAGTCGTTGAGGTTGACTGTGGGGCGGACCGGCACGGTGGCCTTGAAACGCACGGGCTCGAGTTCGACGATCTCGAGGTCAGGCTGGTCGATGGCGTCAACGTCTTCGGATTCGATGGCCTCGTTGTAGGCGTCGGGGACGAGGCGGTCGAGTGCCTCGCGAATAAGCCCTTCGCGCCCGTACATACGCTCAACGACCTGGCGCGGGGCCTTCCCGGGACGGAATCCGGGAATCTTCGACCGCTGGGCGATACGCCGATAAGCGGCGTCAAGCGAACGCTCGAGCCGGTCCTGATCGACTTCGATATCAAGCTGGACGCGGCTCTCGGGGAGCCGCTCGAGGGAAACCTTCACAGGGCGGTCAAAGTCCTCCTAAGCGAGTATAGCAAACGGTCTGTCGCAAGACGGTCGCGGCAAGGCGCGGGCGAGCGTGCTTGAGCCCCTTCGTTTAGTAGTGATTCGCGCGCGGTTCGAGGATGTCGACAAGGGCGTCTCCGAGCAAGTTCCACGCGTAAAAGAACAGGATGACAGGTATCGCCGGTGCAAGCAGCAAATGGGGGTGTTGCCGGAAGGTGTAGGGGCTCTGAACGTCGTTCAGGAGGTTGCCGAAGCTGGCTGCAGGTTCGTCGATGCCGAGGCCGAGATAGCTGAGGGCGACCTCGGCGCCGGCAATCGCAGCCATGCCCGCGCTGAGGCCGACGATGAAGAGCGGCATGACGCCGGGAAGGATGTGCCTGATGAGGATGCGGCGCGTGGATGCACCCATCGCTTCGGCGGCGGCCACGTAGGTCTGCTCGCGGATGGAGAGTGCCTGGCTGCGTACGATGCGGGCGCTTCCGACCCAGGCGAAAGGCACTGTGGCGCCGACGATGATTACGAACTTGACGAAGGTGCGGGCGTCTTCGACGGAGAGCCAGGTGTTATCGGCGAGGGAGAAAGCCATGTCGTTGATTTGCGTGCGAAATGAGGCGGTGATCGCGAGCATGAGGATGAGCGTGGGAAGCCCGGCGAGTACTTCGCCGACGCGCATGACGCCTGTATCGATCCAACCGCCCTTGTATCCCGCGAGCAAACCGAGGCCAAGGCCAAGGAAGATGCCGCCGGTGAGCAGCACGGCGAGGGTGAAGAGGATGGTGGTGCGGGAGGCGTAGACAACACGGGAGAAAACGTCGCGGCCAAGGGCATCACGGCCGAACCAGTGCTCCGAGCTGGGACCCGCGAACCGCGCTTCTATCGTGAGCTCCTGGGACTTCGGGTCGTGCGTGGCCACGAGCGGCGCGAGGACGCCACAAGCGTAGAAGACGAGCAGGTAGGCGATGGCGAGCATCGCGATCTTTTTCCGGACGAGCACGCGAAGGGTGCGCCAGCGGCGGGGGGTTTCCGCTCGTTCGAGGCCGGGATGGATCTCGGAGACGTCGGCGACGGCCATCGATCAGCCCCTCGCCTCGCCCAGGCGGACACGCGGGTCGATCACGGCATAGGCGATGTCGACGAGGATGTTGGCAGCGACGAAGAGGAACGATCCGAACATCACGAGGGCGAGGATGACATCGAAGTCGGGAGCGAGGACGGCGTCGAAGGCTTCGCGCCCGATGCCCGGTATGCCGAAGAGGAGTTCGACGAAGAGTGAGCCCGCCGCCATTCCGGGGAGGGAGAGCCCGATCACCGTGATCATCGGGAGGAGGGCGTTGCGGGCGATATGGGTGAAAACCACGGTAGATTCGCGGAGGCCCTTTGCCCGAGCGGTACGAATGTAGTCTTCGCCCATGACTCCCAGGACGGAGGCGCGCATGAGCCGCGCAACACCGGCGACAGCAGGAAGCGCAAGGGTGAGCACCGGCAGAATCATGTTCGCGCTGTAGACGCCGTCGTAGCTCAGGTCGACCCAGCCAAGCTGGAGCGCGAACACCCACTGGGCGAGGGGGATGAGCACGAAATAGGGGACCGCATCGAGCAGCAGCCAGAAGCTAATGACAAGCGGGTCGAGGAAGGTGCCCCGGGCGAGGGCGGCGTAGATGCCCGCGGGGATACCGATGCTGAAGGTGATGAGGAGCGCGAAGAAGCCGATCTGCGTGGAGGTCCACATCTTGGGAAGGATGACTTCCTGGGCCGTGAAATCCGGGTAGCGCGTGGAGACCCCGAGGTCGCCCTGGGCGAGGTTTGAGAGCCACTTCCAGTACTGGACGTGGATGGGTTGGTCGTAGCCGTACTTTTCGCGGAGGCGCTGGGCGGCCTCGGGCGTGTAGTTCTGGCGGAGGAGGGTGTCCGTGGGGTCTCCGGGGGCAAGCCGGAGCATGTAGAAGACGAGCAGGGAGATGACGAAGAGGACCGGGATGGCCCAGAGCAGCCGGCGGATGAGGTAGCCAAGCAGCCCTGGGCCCATTGCGTCAGTCCTTGACGATGTCGATGTAGCGGTACTTCGGCACGGTCATCGGTACCGGCGGATAGTCCTTCACGCAGGGTTTGACGAGGAGATGGGTGACTGACCAGAACGTCGGGACAATTGCGGCATCGTCGACGAACTTCTGCTCAGCTTCCGCGTAGAGCCGGTAGCGCTGTTCACGGTCGTCGGCCTCGCGAGCCTCATCCAGCAGGGCGTCGACCTCCGGGTTTTCGTAGCCGGTGTAGTTGAGCGGGCTGTTGCTGGCGAAGAGCTTGCCAAGGAAGTTCTCCGGGTCCGGGTAGTCTGCAGACCAGCCGTCGGAGGACATCTGGAAGTCACCCTTGCGCTGCTCGCGGAGGTAGGCAGCAGGGTCGAGCACCTGAAGCTCGACTTCGACACCGAGGTTCTGGCGCCACTGCTCCTGCATGGCGACGAGGATATCGGGAGAGTTACCGGCGGAGCCGCCATAGCTGAGGACGACGCGGGGCATGTTGCCGGCGTACCGCGACTCCGAAAGAAGCTGTTTCGCGCGCTCGGGGTCGTACGTGTAGGAATGAACGCTCTCGGTGTAGCCGGGCATCTCCGGCGGGACGAAGCCGTCGGCGACGCGGAGGGCGTCATAGAAGAGCACGGTGTTGATCTGCTCGCGGTTCATGGACATCGCGAAGGCCTGGCGAACCTTGGGGTCATCGAACGGCGGCTGCTTGGTGTTGAGTTGGATGTAGAAGGTGGCCATCTCCGGGATGGGGAGATATTCGTCCGCGAGCGGATTCGAGCCATCGAGGAAGGAGCCAAGCTCGACGGGCGGGACAAAACCGATGTGGATTTCGTTGTTCTGGTAGCGGGTGGCAATGGAGCCACCGGAGAGGTCGAATACAACCTCCTCGAGCTTGGGGGCGCCGAGGTGATAGCGCTTGTTCGCGGTGAGGCGAATGGTCTCGGCGGGAGTGAACTCGGCGAGCTTGAACGGGCCGGTGCCGTTGGGTTTGCGAGTCCAGTTCCGCGGGTCCTGCTCGACCTGCTCGCGGTCGACCACGTAGGACACGGGGTAGGTGAGCTCCTCCAGGAAGAAGTCGGAGGGCTGGATCAGCTCGATTTCGAGTGTGCGCTCGTCGACAACGCGGACGCCGGAGACGGTCTCGGCGCGGCCCTCGAACTTATCGATGACACCGGCGACGTTGCCGAGGTAGGCGGTGACAGTGGGGGAGTTGTTCCGGACGTCGGCCGCACGTTCGATGCTGTACTTGACGTCTTCGGCGGTCACGCGCCGCTCGTTGTGGAAGAGGATGTTGTTGCGGAGGTGGAAAGTGTAGACCTTGCCGTCGGGGGAGATGTCCCAGTCCTCGGCAAGGTCGCCGACGACCTGCAGGTCGCGGTCGAGTGTGACGAGACCGCTGTAGATTTCGACGACGTACTCGCTCGTCGAGACGTCGGTGACCTGGATGGGGTCGAGGATGGAGGCGGGGGAACTCCCCGGGACGATGAGGCGCTTTTCTTCGCAGAAGCCACCGCGACCGCCAGAGGGGCGGTTGTTGTCCTGGTTGGGGCTGGCCGGACTGTCGTCATCGTCGCCACCACCACCGAGGACGGCCACCGCAAAAACGACACCCACGAGCAGGATGAGGAAAGCGACGAACCCCATGAGCAACGTGAGCGTTCGGTTAGACATGCATCGACCACCAGGTGCGAGGTTTCGCTAAGAGTACGTCGACCGGTTCGAAGCCGGTTGCGCGGACCGGGACGCGGTCAAGGTGCAGGAAAGGGTACACGGGAAGGGGCTGGCGCCGGAATCCCGCCAGCCCCCGATCCTACGCTTGTTCGGCCACGACGCGCAGCCCAAGCTCTTCGAGCTGGGCGGGGTCGACGGGGGACGGGGCGCCGAACATGGGGTCCGCGCCAGAGGAGGCCTTCGGGAAGGCGATGACGTCGCGGATGTTCTCGGTATTGATGAGCTCCATGAGCAGCCGTTCGATCCCGGCGCCAACACCACCCATGGGAGGGGCTCCGTATTCGAGGGCTTCGAGGAGGACTCCGAAGCGTTCCTCCATGTCCTCCTTTGTGTAGCCCATGAGCGCAAGCACCTTTTCCTGTGCCGCACGATTGCTGATGCGGATGGAGCCGCCCCCGATTTCCGCGCCATTGAGGGTGAGGTCGTACTGCCGGGCGATGACTTTGCCGGGATCGGTGTCGAGCAGCGCCTCGTCTTCGGCGCGATAGCCGGAGAACGGGTTGTGCATGGCGTCCCAGCGCTCTTCTTCGGGGCGCCACTCGAGAAGCGGGAAGCCGGTCACCCAGGCGAAGGAGAGCACCTCCGGGTCCTTCAGGCCGAGACGGTCGCCGAGGGTGTCGCGCACGGCGTGAAGCGATGCAGCGACCACGGCGGGCTGATCGGCGACGATGAGGACGAGGTCACCGGTTTCGGCGCCAGTGAGGGTGCGGATGCCCGCAAGCTCTTCCTCGGAGAGGAACTTGGCGATTGGTGAACGGAGTTCGTTGGCGGTGAAGCCGATCCAGGCGAGACCCTTTGCACCGCCGGATTTTGCGACATCGGTGAGGCTATCGATCTCCTTGCGGGTCATCTCAGCCTGGCCCGGCACGCAAATCGCCTTGACTTCGCCGCCCGCGGAGAGCGCGCCAGCGAAGACCTGGAACCCGGAGCCACGCAGCGGTTCGGAAATGTTCACGAACTCGAGGCCGAAGCGGAGGTCGGGGCGGTCGATGCCGTAGCGGGCGACGCAGTCTGCGTAGTGGAGCCGGGGGAAGGGTGTGGCGGCGAGCTTGCCGCGGCCGAAGCGCTTCGCGATCTCCGTGTAGAGCTCTTCGACCAGGCCCATGACGTCCTCTTCGTCGACGAAGCTCATTTCAAGGTCGAGCTGGGTATGCTCGGCGACGCGGTTGGCGCGGAAGTCTTCGTCGCGGTAGCAGCGGGCGAGCTGGAAGTACTTTTCGACGCCCGCGACCATCAGGAGTTCCTTCAGGATCTGGGGTGACTGCGGAAGCGCGAAGAACTGCCCGGGCTTCTGGCGCGACGGCACGAGGAAGTCGCGGGCGCCTTCGGGAGTGGACTTGATGAGCGTCGGCGTTTCGACTTCGAGGAAGCCCCGTTCGACGAGGAACTGACGGATGAAGTAGACGACCTCGTGGCGGAGCTTGATCGGCTCGACGACCTCGGGGCGGCGCAGGTCGAGGTAGCGGTACTTGAGGCGCAATTGCTCGTCGACGTCCGCGGGTTCGTTGATATAGAAGGGCGGCGTCGGCGACTGGTTCAGGACCTGACAGGACGAGGGCACGACCTCGATTTCGCCGGTGGGCATCCGGGGGTTCACCGTCTCGGGGGCGCGCTCGCGGACAACGCCTTCGACGGCGAGCACCCACTCGGTGCGGGCCTCTTCGGCGATGCCGTGTGCGTCGGCGTTATCGTCCGGGTTGAAGACGAGTTGGACGATGCCGCGGGAATCGCGGAGGTCGATGAAAATGAGGCCGCCGTGGTCGCGACGGCGATGAACCCAGCCCGCGAGCCGGACGGTTTTGCCGGCGTCGGAGGCGCGAAGGTCGCCGCAGTAGGTGTCCTTGAGCATGGGGATAGGGTATCGAGTTCAGGGGCTATGCGCCCCGGCCAGTTTCGGCCTTCGAGGCCGGGGAGCCGAGCGGCGCGAGCTCTGCTTCGAAGGCATCTTCGGCGGCCTTGGCGACGCGCTGCTGAAAGCGGCGATAGGCGGCGACGAACTCCCGGGCGTCCGGCGTGAGGGTGGTGTGGCCGCCACCAGCGCCACCGACTTCGGAGGCGACGAGGGGGAGGCCGAGGTTCTGTTCGAGTTCCTTCACCTTGCCCCATGCGCGGCGGTAGGAGAGTCCCATCGCCTGCGCGGCCTGCGCGAGCGAGCCCGTTTCGGCCACGAGCTCGAGCAGACGAACGCGGTAGTCGGACATGACGATGCGGCCATCGCGTTCGAGCCAGAGCTTGTGGCACGGGGTGAGATTGTTCATTGGGCGGAGGATACCAGCTACGCCACGGCCTCGGCGGGGCGAGCAGCAACCGCCTGCTCGTGCTTCCTGGCGAAGCGCTGGGCGATGGCGGCACAAGCGATGAGCTGGATCTGGTGGAAGATCATGAGGGGCAGGACGATGAGCGGCACGGCCTGGCCGGCGAAGAGCACGGAGGCCATGGGGACACCTGTCGCGAGGCTCTTCTTCGACCCGCAGAAGATAATGACGATCCGGTCCGGGAGCGAGAAGCCGAGTTCCTTGCCGGCGAAGGCGGTGATGCTGAGGATGGCCGTGAGGATGCCTACCGAAACGAGCACGACGGCGAGGATCTGCCAGGCGGAAACGGTGCTCCAGATGTGCTCATTCATCCCTTCGCTAAAGGCTGCGTAGACGACGAGCAGGATGGAGCCGCGGTCCACCAGGTGGGTCGGGCCGGGATGGCGGAGGAGCCAGCCGGAGATGAGCGGGCGCAAGAACTGCCCAACGACGAAGGGCAGCAGAATCTGGAGCATGATGTCGACCACCGACGAGGGGTCGACGCTCGCCTGTCCGGTGGTGTCCATGAGCAGGAGGACCAGCAGGGGCGTTACGAACACACCGATGAGGTTCGAAAACGAGGCACTGACAATGGCGCCAGCAACGTTGCCCTTCGCGATGGATGTGAAGGCGATGGATGACTGCACAGTGGAAGGCACGAGGCAGAGGAAGAGGACGCCGGTGTAGAGGTCACTCGTGAGGATCGTGGGTTCGAGGACGGTGAGCGAGAGGCCGATGAGCGGAAACACGACGAAGGTCGCAGCGAGCACGACCGCGTGGAGGCGCCAGTGTTTGAGCCCGGCGAGGGTCTCAGAGGGGGCGAGGCGGGCGCCATAGAGGAAGAAAAGGAGGGCGATGGCGCCCTTCGTCGCCCAGTCGACGACGGTTTCGGCGGAGCCGCTGGCGGGGAGCAGCGTCGCCACGATGACCGCGCCGAAGATAGCGAGCACGAAGCCATCGATGTAGAACCGGGCGAGAAACTTCACCAGGTAACGGTATCTGTGAACGGCGGATTGGGCGACGGAGGCGAACTTCGATAGGCAGTGCCGGCGGGAAAGCGGGGGGAGCCCGCTACGCGTTCAGGTCGCCGCGGGAGGACTGGAAAGACATCACATGTGAGTAGTCGTTGATGGTGAGGGCGACACGGCGGCTGTCGGCGGCGCGGATGACGGTGATCGAGGTGTGGTGCACTGGAACGAGAGAGTCGTAGCCGGACGCGAAGAGGTGGCTGAGATAGGCGTTGATGACCCCACCGTGGCAGGCGACGGCCACACGGTGGCCGACGCTCTCTTCGGCGATCCGGTCGATGGCCGCGACGATACGCGCCTTGAACTCCTCGGAGTCTTCGCAGTGTGGGTAGGAGGAGTGCTTTCTGGTGCGGCTGACTTCGCGGTAGATCTCGGCGAGTTCTTCGCGCGAGTAGATGTCGAGCAGGCCCTTGTCCTGCGGCGCGTACTTCCAGAGGTCGATTTCGCGGAGATCGTCGACAACGATGGGGTCGAGCCCGTGGTGCTTCGCGATGGCGTAGCCGGTGTCATAGGCGCGCTTCATATTGGAGCAGTAGACGGCCCCGAGGCGTGCGGGCGCGAGGCGCTGGCCAACGGCTTCGGCCTGCTTGCGGCCGAGGGCAGAGAGTGGGGCATCGAGTGCTTCGCCGAGGGGGATGTTCGAGAAGAACTGCTGCTCGCCGTGGCGGATGAGCAGGATTTCGCACATTCCTTCGAACGACTCAGCGAAGGGGTTGTCGAGGTCGATCGTACGGACGCGCTTCGGCTGACTCACTCTGCGTTCACTCCTGCCATGGCGACGGCGACAAGATTTGGTTCGGTCTGCGCGAGGCGTTCGCTCGCGGAGCTGAACGCCTTCATGCCGCTGATGAAGGCATCGAGTTCGTCTTCACCCATATCGGTGAGGATGCGGCGAATGTAGACGGCGAGGCCGCGCTCAAGCCACCCGCAGGCCGACTCGCCTTTTTCCGTGAGGTGATTTCGGACCAGACGCCGGTCGGATTCGTCGTCTTCGCGGCGCACAAGGTCGAGCCGCACGAGGCGGTCCACGATGCCGGAGATTGTCGGCGGTGTGACGGCCATCCGCTGGGCGAGCTCTCCAGCGGTGACACCGGGCGTTTCGCGCATGTGGAACATGACACGGAGCTGGGCAGTGGTCAGCCCGAGCTCGGCCCAGATACGAACGCGGATGGGGTCGAACATGTTCACGACCTTCGCGAAGGAGCGGAGG
>Ga0265293_10010577_pt1 | contig 12848 bp, 8 predicted proteins | sample Munlanlewell138R_FD_192505 | JGI IMG/M metagenome (GOLD analysis project Ga0265293, IMG submission 192505) | Leachate microbial communities from a municipal landfill in Southern Ontario, Canada - Leachate well 138R | ecosystem: Engineered > Solid waste > Landfill > Unclassified | place: Canada... | reverse complement strand
CAACCGCCATCTCCAAAGTCTCTTTTGCCTCAGCATCTAAGATGCAATACTTCTCAATCTCACTATCTTTTAGTTTCGCATTAAAAGAGTCTTGACCTCTTTTACTTCTAAAGATATGAGCTTCAACCACTTTTCTATGAAGCTCTTTTGAGGTAAAACTACTCTTATCATCACTCTTCACATTTTGCATCACAACACAAAGGTCTAGCCTATCTAAAAATGGTTCAGAGAGTCTGTTTTTATATCTTTGTATCTCTAACTCACTGCATCTACACTCTAAGTTTGCATCTAAGAGATTTCCGCAAGGACAGGGATTCATAGCGCCAATAAAGAGAAAATCACTTGGATACTCTACCTTAGAGTTCACTCTTGAGATTCTGATACGATTGTCTTGCATCGGCTCCCTTAGAGCTTCTAAAACCACCTTGGAAAAATGAGGAATTTCATCGAAAAAAAGGATGCCATTATGGGCCAAACCAACCTCGCCTATCTTTGCTTTGTGTGAACCTCCACCAAAGACACTTGCAAGTGTAGAGGTGTGATGAGGACTTCGCATATTTCGATGTGGCTTAAACTCTATCTCCTGCATCTCTAACGCTTGAAGCTTCGCAACATCAAGTATCTCATCGCTTGTCATGGGTGGAAGTATATATCTAAGCCTCTTGGCTATCATGCTTTTTCCACATCCCGGAGAGCCTTCAAAGAGGATGTTGTGAAACCCAGCAGCGGCAATAAGAGCCGCTCTTTTAGCGATATCTTGCCCTTTAACATCTGAAAAATCTTCCGCATAATCATGAGAGTAGTAATACCTCTCCCCTTTTAACTCGTAAAAAGGGTATTCGATTTGTGATTGCTCTATGCTCGGAGTAGCGCTCTCTTGATTTTTAAGAAGTGCTATCGCATCTTGGAGTGTCTTTACTCCATAAAACTCAATATCTGGAATCTTGGAGAGTTTTTCTAAACTCTCATGTGGAACAATTGCTTTTTTTACAACTCTCTGGTTTGCGAGCGAGAGCATAAGAGGGTAGAGTTGGATATTTTCCTTCACAGCCCCATCAAGTCCAAGTTCTCCAAAAACAAACCACTCACTAAAATCGCTCTCTTCGCTATCAAGTGCCACCATAAGAGCAATGCTCAAATCAAACTGACTCCCCTCTTTTTTAAGATCACTCGGTGCTAAGTTTATAGTGATGCGTTTTGGAGGAAAGCTAAACTCATTACTCAAAAGTGCCGACTTTACTCTATCCTTTGCTTCATTTATAGAAGCAGATGCTATCCCCACAATAGTAAAAGAAGGAAGCCCTTTTGTAAGAGTAGACTCAACATGCACAAGCTTCGCATCTATCCCCTCATAAGTAGCACAAGAGACCATTTTCATAATACTAATCCTTAAAAATCTAGTGGGCTAATAACTTTAGCCCTGTTCATCTCACTCACAACATGAGTATATATCATAGTAGTCTCAACACTTTTATGACCTAAAAGTTCTTGTATGCTTCGTAAATCAATTCCCGCTTGAAGTAGATGCGTAGCATAAGAGTGCCTAAAGATATGTGAAGTTACACGCTTGTTTAGGTTTGCTTTTTGAGATGCTACTTTTATGTTTCGTCCTAAAGTTTGTGGATGGATGTGATGTCTTCTTTTTTCATGTGTTCTTGGGTCTTTAGATATGTTTTTCATAGGAAATAGGTACTGCCATTTGGTTTCATACTTTGCTGATGGGTATTTTTTTTCTAAAGAGTAAGGTAAATAAACACTTCCAAAACCATTGTCTATATCATTTTTATGCAGCTTTTCAACTAGCCTAACTTGGGCTAAGAGCTGCTCTTTTAGCTTTTTAGGAAGAGGGATAGTTCTGTCTGTTAAAGATTTTGAATCCCAAATATATATTTTTTCATATCCAAAATCAATATCTTTTATTCTGAGATTTAAAGCCTCATTCATTCTTAACCCACATCCGTACATAAGATGTACTATAACACTATAGTCCATAGGTATATTTTGTAGTACTCTTTTCACTTCATCTTTTGTAAGCACAACTGGTATATGTTTTCTTTCTTGAGAACGAAATGCCTGAATATTCCACTCGCTTATATCAACACCAAGCACCTCTTTGTATAAAAATAAGATAGCACTAAAAGCCTGGTTCTGAGTCGTTGGCGAAACTCTGTCTTTTACCGCTAACTTAGTAAGGTACTGTTCTATTTCTGCTTTACCCATTTCGATGGGATGTTTTTTGTGATGAAATAAGATGTAATGCTTAATCCAATGCACATAAGTTTTTTCAGTTGAGAAACTATAGTGTTTAAAACGAATCTTATCTCTTACTATGTCCAACAATTTCTTTTTAACTTCCATAAAAAACCCCTCCGCTTAAGCTACATTTTGTGTGTTAAGTACTATATGCAACATTTAACTCACAAAGTGTGTATTAAACTCTCTAAAATCTACTTAACACACATATAATATTTAAACACTTTATAGTATTTTTATCTTTTGACTAAAAAATATGACAAAATGACATACTTTTTGATAAATTTGCATTTTTAACACACATTAAATGTGATTGTTAATTGTTGTATTTAAGGTCGTTTTATATAGAATGTGTTTGATTAAATAGTTATCCGCTCACTGCGTGACCGGATAACGGGGGCGCGGGTTGAACACCCGCTAGTCATCTGTCGCACAGCGCCAGATAACAAGCGGATGCACAGAGCACCCAAATGAAAAATTAAAATTTTTAATTCGGGAGTCCGTGACCCGCGCCCCCGTTAGCCATCATTAGAGTCAAAGAGAGAAGAATATGGATTCAGGGCAAAGAGCAGAACTAGAAAAAATAAAATCTAAAGCTGGAATCGAGGATTTGTCTCAGGTTACAGACAACGAGTTCCGCAGGATTCAGGATCTTGCTGCTCAGGGGGAAATTTCTAAAGGGCAAATGAAGCTGCTAGTAGAGGCCATACCCCATTTCGTGCAACTTCAACAGACGTATGTTGACGGGTTGAAGTCGACCATAAATGCGGCGAAGGAAACTCAAAAAGATGCTCTTCGTGGGATATCGGTAACGCTAGAAAATATCACTGACTTGCTGAAAACTATTGTGAACAAATCCGAGACGGAAGAGCTTAGATCGAAAATCGCAGACATTGCACTTAAGCTCGCCGATTATGGACTTGAGGTTGCTAAAATTCTGCAAGAAACGAATAAGGAAAATAATAATACATGGAAATATATTGCTAGCGGTGTTTCGGCTGTGGTTCTAGTTGTGGGTGGCCTTTTTCTGCGACGTAAGTGAGGCTAACAATTGGCTGTTGTCGGACGCACCTGCGCTGGCGCTCCGTTGCGCCGCAAAGCCAGGCGTTATCTTAATAAATGGAGCTTATCTTGAACACTCATATAAACACTTTTATAAAGCATTATATTAACCTAGAAGTTTCTCCTGAATATTCTTTGTTATTATCTGGTGAATGGGGAAGTGGCAAAACATTTTTTATCAATCAATTTTTAAAATCTGAAAAATCTGAAAAAAAATTTATTAAAGTAAGTCTTTTTGGGATCAATTCTATAGAATCAATAGATGAACAAATTTTTCAGCAATTACATCCTGTATTAAGTTCAAAACCTATAAAAATCACTACAAATTTACTAAAGAGTGCTTTAAAATTTGGTGCAAAGATTGATTGGGATAATGACACAAAACCTGATGGAAATATTTCTATTAATCTTAGTCAATTTAATATTTTTGACAAAGATGATAAGTCGTCAAAAGAAGAAATCATTTTTATTTTTGATGATTTAGAAAGAATCAATACTGACTTATCTATAATTTTAGGTTATATCAATACTTTAGTAGAACAACTAAACTTTAAAGTAATAATACTTGCCAATGAAAGTAAGTTACAAAAAGATAATACATATATAGACTTCAAAGAAAAAATTATTGGTAAGACACTTTATGTAAAACAAGATTTCAGTTCAGCATATAATAGTTTTATAAAACTGGCAGATACTTCCAAAGATGTTTTAGAAAAAAACACAACTTCTATTCATTCAATTTTTATGATGGCAAAATATAATAACTTAAGACATATTCGACAAACAATATTAGATTTTGAATATTTTTATAAAAAAATAGATCAAAAATATAAAGATAATGCATATTTTATAGAAGATTTAATTAAAATATTTTTTGCGTTATCAATTGAATTGAAAAGTGGAAAATTAAATACAGATGAGTTTATTAAACATGACATGATTGATTTAATGTCAGATTCTGAATTTCAAGAAGTTAGTGAGGAAAAGACAATAACTGACAAAATATTAAAAAAATATAGTTTTATAAATAAGTATGATTTAATTTTAACAAAAGCTCAATGGGTAAATTTATTAAGTCATGGGATTTTTTTAAAAGAAGAGATATTAAACAGTTTTAAAAATAGTAAATATTTTTTAGATGAGAATCAAGCTGAATGGGTTAAATTATGGCATTTCAGAGATTTAGAAGATGAGGAGTACGTACAGTTATTGGAAATCGTAGAAAAAAAGTTTTGGGACAATAAATATAAAAAGCATGAAGTTTTATTACATGTAAGTGGAATTTTACTTACATTATCAGATTTAAAATTATATAAAAAAACAAAAAAACAAACTTTAAAACAAGCTAAGCAAAATATAAATGATTGCCTCGATACTTGGAAAGAAGAATATTTAGAAAATAAATATCATCTTGATTTTAGCTTTGGAGCATTTTCATTAGGCTTTCACGGTAATGAATTAACAGAATTCAAAATTATAGAGAACTATATTTTAAAAATTAATCAAAAAGCTATCGATAAGTCATTAAATGATAGTGCTATTGAACTATTAGAGATTTTGAAAAATAAAGATTTTACAAAATTTGAAGATATGCTATCTTTAGAATCTTCTCAATATTCTTTATACAATTTACCTATCTTCTCAAAAGTAAATCCAATAAGTTTTATAGATATTTTAATTGAAGTTCCTAACTATAACCTAAGAAGGATTGTTTTAATTTTAGACGAAAGATATAAACATCATCATTTTTTAGAAAACTTAACTGATGAACTTGGATTTTGGAAAAAAACAAGAACTGAACTAAACAAGAATATTAAAATTAAAAAAGGTACTATCAAGGGTTATTTGTTAGAAAATTTCAAGATACATTATGTTGATAAAATCATTGATAAACTAAAAAAGATAACAAAACAGAGTAGCCAATAAATTACCTAGCGGCAATTTATTGGCTATCTTAAACCGTTATGTGAAAGGAACAAAGTGCAAACAAGTATAAAATTACCTACTTATTTAGATGAACTTATTTTTAACAAATTAAATGCAAAATATGAGCCAGACTATACTAAATTTAATAAAAATTTACATCTTAACCAAAATGAAAATTTAATATATTTAGGTACATATTTTCCAAGAAGTTACGCAGAGAGTTATTTAATTTTTAATAATTTATTTAATAATAATATTATCAAAAACACTTATCTTGATAAACAAGAGATTAATATATTAGATATTGGTTCTGGAACTGGTGGAAATTTATCTGGACTTTTAATGAGTATCATAGAAAACTTATCAGATAAAAAAAATATCAACATTTTAGCCATTGACGGAAATAAAGATGCATTAAAAATTCTTCAAAATATAATTTCTAATATTCAAATTAAATATAATTTAAATATTAGCCTAAATTGTCAATATATAAGTTTTGAAAATATAGATGAACTATACCAAAACTCTAAAGTATATTTTGAAAATGATTATGATGTTATCACAACATCTAAAATGATTAATGAAATCTTACCTGATGATAATAATGCTTACTATGAATTTTGTGACTATTATTTACCACATTTGTCAAGTGATGGTTTATTATCAATAGTTGATGTTACTATGAAAATTAATTCTCAATTTTTACCTATTATTCTAAATAAACAAGTAAATAAATTTATAAAAAATAATGCAACAAGCTATAAAACAATCATTCCAACAAGCTGTTACATAAATGAAGAGACTTGTTTGCAAGATTGTTTTACAAATAACATATTTTATATTTCACACACAGCTAAACAAAATGATATGTCAAAAACAACATATAGAATTTTAGCCAATAAAGAATTTGCTGATAATATTTTAGATAAAATAGAGACAGGTTGTATTGTAGGTCAAACACAAAGTGAAAAAAAATATTGTTATCATACTTCTAATAAAAATAATATAACAGCATTTAGGGCATAAAGTGAAAAGTTGGAAAAAAAAAATAATAATAAATGATGATAATCAAGAAGTAGAAGCTATCACTCCATTTATAATTTCTGCAAGTCGCTCAACAGATATACCAGCATTTTTTAGTAAATGGTTTTTTAATAGACTAGAAAAAAGTTATGTAACTTGGAAAAACCCTTTCAATCAAAAAATTCAATATGTATCTTTTGACGAAACAAAAGTTATTATTTTTTGGTCAAAAAATCCAAAACCAATAATCCCTTATTTGCAAGAATTAAATAAACGAGATATTAAATACTATTTCCAATTTACACTTAATGATTACGAGAAAGAAAATTTAGAACCAAATGTTCCAAAATTAGAAAATAGAATTAATACTTTTAAAGAGTTATCAAATTTAATAGGAAAAGAAAAAGTTATTTGGAGATTTGATCCTTTAATATTGAGTGACTTTATTACTATAGATGATTTATTAGCAAAAATTGAAAATATTGGAAATCAAATCTGTAGCTACACTGAAAAACTAGTATTTAGTTTTGCTGATATAGGAGTTTATAAAAAAGTTCAAAATAATCTTTATAAACAAGATACATCTTTTAGAGAATTTTCACAAGATGATATAATAGATTTTTCAAAAAAACTAAAAGAATTAAATCAAAAATGGAATTTAGAGCTATCAACTTGTACAGAAAAAATTGAACTTGAACAATTTAATATAAAACACAACAAATGTATAGACGATGAATTAATATATAAAATTTGTATGAATGATAAAAAAATTCTAGATTGGCTAGGTGTAGATAATACTGCTTCCCTTTTTGGAGATGATTATTCACCTAATATAAAACTAAAAGATAAAGGGCAAAGAAAAGAGTGTGGTTGTATAATGAGTAAAGATATAGGTATGTATAACACTTGTAATCATTTATGCACTTATTGTTATGCAAATCATTCAGTTAACTTGGTTAAACAAAATATTAAAACACATAATTTCAATAATCAAAGCATAGTTTAGGAGCAAAGTATGGCAAAAAGAAGTTTTTATATAAATGAATCTGAATTTGATAATTATCAAGTAAAAGTAGTGCAAAGAAGAGTTGATAACTCTTTTATAGTCAAAGGGTGTGCAGGTAGTGGTAAATCAATTTTAGCACTTTGGAAAGTTAAGCAAATTCAAGAAGAAAGTAAAGGAAGTTTTTATTTTATAATTTTTACAAAAACTTTAAGAAAATATATGGAAGACGGTATTGTAGAAATTGGTTTAAATGGTGATAGAATTTTACATTTTGAGCAATGGAAAAGACATGGATATCCAAACGCTGATTATTTAGTAGTTGATGAAGTTCAAGATTTTGATGAAAGTGAAATAAATATACTCAAAGAAAAAGCCAATAAAGCATTAATAAGTTACGGGGATAGTGCACAACAACTTTATGCTTTCAAAAATAATAACCCACTATCAATGGAAGATATAGCATATATTACAAAATATCCAATGGAAACTTTAGTTTTTAATCATAGATTACCAAAAAAAGTTGCAAGGTTTGCAACAAGTCTTGAAAGCACAGGAGATGAATTAGAAATAAGATGCCAAGTTGAAGGTATTGAATTACCTAAGGTATTAAAATACAACAACCTAAATGAACAACTTGATGCAATAATAGAGATTATAAAAACAAGAAGTTATGATGATGTGGGTATATTGTTACAAACAAACGGAGATGTAGAAGAAGCATATAATTATTTTAATTCAAAAGGATTTAAAACAGAAGCAAAATTTAATAATTCTATGGATTTAGATTTTAGTAATAGTTTACCTAAGCTAACTACTTATCATAGTAGTAAAGGTTTACAATTTGAAGCAGTATTTCTACCTGATTGTGAAGATAAGTTTCCAAATAATAAACAAGACAATATAAATGCTTTATATGTGGCTATTACAAGAACTTATCAAGATTTATTTATTATGTATTCTGACAATTTAGTTCCATTTTTAAATAATATTACAGAAAATTTATATGAAACTTCTTTAACAACAGAAAATATAGATTGGTAAGGATTTAAAAAATGGAAAAATTATACTTAGCAACAACGACACTGAATTTTAATAATATTTTATCAACAGAATCAATATCTCCAAAGTCTTTTTATGAAAATAGAAATTTTGGCTATAAAAGATTTGCAATAGTAGAACCAAATAGGTTTAACAATACGCTAATCGCTTATAGTAAAATTCCGTATTTTAAAATTAATGATAATGAATTAGATAATTATCCATTAATTATAGAAATTTCTAAAGATATTGTAAAAGATTTAAATATAATTGATAAAGTTAATGATATTGAAATTTTTCAGATTTCACAAACTATATATTTTCATCCAAATAAAGTTAAATTTTTATTTCTAAACGAAGAACATAAAAAAACAACCATTATAAAGGCTGAGCCAAGTATAGAAACAAAATTATTACCTCTATATCAAACTAAAATACAAATAATAAATAAAGAAGATACTTTTCAATGGGAAGAAAAATATTTAGAAAAAATTATTGAACAAAATATTGATATAAAACAACATATATATCATGATGTTTTAATAAATAAAATTAAAGGATTTTATTTTTGTTATACATTAGGTGAAATTTATCTTAATTTAACAGTAAAAGATAATATAACTATAAATTTAGATTATAGTAAATATAAAAGAGAACAAGCACAAAAAAATAAAGATTATCAATCTCTTTATAAAATAAATGAAGAAGAAAATAAATACCTTGAAAAGGTAATTAAAAGTAAAAATATAGATGTCTACAAAACATTAAACTTAAATAATAATAAATTAACATCATTTGCTAATCATAATGATATTTCTGAATTATACAAAAATATAATCAATGATATTATTTGTTTTGATAGAATTAACAATAAAGAAGATTTTAAAATAGAGAGATTTGAACTTCTTAAAAAAATAGGTGATAATTTTAAAGAGACTAATTTTGAAGAAAAAGACAAAAGTATTGAATATATCAGAGATTTAATGAAAAATATTAAAAACTATGAACCCTTTGAAGCTGAAAGTATATATATAAAGAATTATGATATTTTATTAAAATCAATAGCTTATTTTATTTTAAGAGGAAATGATTTAGAAAAACTATTAAATATTCTAAAAGAAAATAATACGAAAACTTTTAAGATGGCTTTTGGTTTATGGGGTGCATTGTTTGGTTTTTCAGCTATTCCTAAAACAATATCTAATATTTTATTTCAAGAAGACAATAAAAATATTATTAATATTCAAGAATTTTTACAAGATATATATAAAAAAATACATAGTATAAATGAAATTCAAGAGATAAAAATTTCATATATTCAAACAAGACAAATACGAGAAGATATACAGATAAAGCCAGAGATAAAAGAGGATATTACTCCAAACTGTCCAGAATGCGGTGAAAAAATGGTTGAACGAATATCTACAAGAGAAGGTAAATATAAAAATCAAAAATTCTGGGGTTGTAAAGATTTTCCAAAGTGTAAAGGTACCATTTGGGATGAAAGTAATAAATCTATAACTTCTAAAGCAGAAAAACCTTTTACAAGTGATAATAATTTAGATGATATAGTATATAGTTTTATAAAAGAAAAAGATGGTAAAGCAAAAATATCAGAAGCAAAAAAAGTAATTAAATGTAAAACGAATAAAGAATTTATGCAAAAATATTCTGCTGATAATAGATTTGAATTTTATAAAGAAAAAAATATTGAAATGATAAGAATAAAATAAATGCCTAAGTTACACCTCTGTGAGTAAATCTCCACTTTTAAGGTGTTAAAAACAAAAAAGACATAACAAAACTTTGTAACCAATAAATGTCCTAACGGTCATTTATTGGCTAAAGTCGACCGTTATCCGCTCACTGCGTGACCGGATAACGGGGGCGCGGGTTGAACACCCGCTAGTCATCTGTCGCACAGCGCCAGATAACAAGCGGATGCACAGAGCACCCAAATGAAAAATTAAAATTTTTAATTCGGGAGTCCGTGACCCGCGCCCCCGTTATGTGTCAAAAAGAGGAAATAAATAAATGAAAGCAAATGAAACCAAAGTAGAAGACTTTTTATCTTCCAATAAAACCCAGTTTGTAATTCCTGTGTATCAGAGAAATTATGATTGGTCTACAAGCCAATGCAAACAACTTTTGGATGATATTTTAGAAGTTGGGACAAGTAATAAAATGAATGCACATTTCATTGGCAGTGTTGTTTATGTTCACGATGACGTTTACACTTCTTCCAGAATTAAAGAATTGACAGTAATTGATGGACAACAGCGTTTGACGACATTAACTTTAATTTATTTGGCTCTTTATCGTTTAGCAATTGAAATTGGAGACAAAGGGCTTGAAGCCGAAATTTCAGAAACATATCTCACAAACAAGTTTGCACCCGAAGAAGAAAAACTAAAACTTCGACCAACTGAAAACAACGACAAAGCAATAAAATACCTTTTGAGAAGTGATAAAAATGAAGAATTTAGTGACTTCTCAAAAGTGATAGACAATTTTAACTACTTCAAAAGCCGAATAACTGAAGAAAATTTTGAGTTTGTACTTAAAGGACTTTCAAAACTTATGTTTGTTGAAATTTCTCTTGATCGGGAAAAAGACGACCCACAAAGAATTTTTGAAAGTTTAAACTCGACAGGTCTTGAATTGTCACAAGCTGATTTAATAAGAAACTATATTTTAATGGGGCTTAATCGTAGAGACCAAAATAAAATTTACAACAATTATTGGGAAATTATCGAGAAGTTTGCGAAAGATGAAACCTTAAATACAAGCAAAGTTTCTGATTTTATAAGAGATTATTTGACTTTAGCAAACAACAAAATTCCAAACAAAAGCAAAGTTTATTTGGAATTTAAAGCAAAGTTTCCAACAGCCGACTTACAAGAACTAGAAGCCAACCTCTCACCAATAAAATCGCTTGTTAAGTTTTACAATAAACTACTCAATCCAAAAAACGAATCTGATAAAGAAATTAGATTACAAATTGATTATATTAACAGACTTGAAATAAATGTGGCATATCCATTTTTAATGAAAGTCTATGAAGATTATTCAGAAAATGTAATTGACAAAGCAACATTTGTTAAAGTATTGGATTTTATTCAATCTTTTGCTTGGAGAAGATTTATTGTCGGTTTGCCAACAAATGCACTTAATAAAATATTTATGACACTTTACGAAAAAGTGGATAAAAACGACTATTTGTTGTCCTTACAAAAATGGTTACTTAAAAGGCCAGGTTCTCAACGTTTCCCAAAAAACAAGGAAGTTATTGAAAGCCTTAAATTAAAAGATGTTTACAACATAAAATCCAAAAACAGAACTTATCTACTTGAACGACTTGAAAATTTTGAGAATAACGAACCAGTCATTATTGAAGGTAACACAGACATAACTATAGAACATATTTTTCCACAAAATCCTGACCCAAAATGGAAAGTAGATTTAGGTGCAGATGAATACAACTTAATCAAAGAAACCTATTTGAATACAATTGGTAATTTAACTTTATCAGGCAATAATGGAAAACTTGGTAATAAACCATTTTTATTTAAAAGGGATTTAGAAAATGCAGGTTACAAAGACAGTCGTTTATGGTTAAACAAACATTTATCAATTGCCGAAAAATGGGATAAAGCAAAAATTGAAGGACGTTTTGACTTACTCGCAGAACGATTTTTGAAAATTTGGCAAATACCTGAGATTGTATTGGAAGAAAGAGACGAAAACAACGAAGTAAATATCTTTGAAGCAGAAGACCCAAAACATAAGAAGTTAGAATATGCAATTTTCTTTGACCAAAAAATTGAAGTTAATCAAGTTGCAAAATTGTATGTAGAAGTATTTAAGCAACTCTTTGAACTACAACCAGAGACATTTTTCACAACAGACTTAGCAGAAAAGATAACATTAACAAAGAATCCAAAGGAAGGAAATCCAAGACAAGCAGTTCCAATAAACGACACTTATTTCATTGAAGGAAATATAGATAACATTGGAAAATTTGAGAAGATTAAACACGCACTGACAATTTTTGATTCAGAAGATGAATTAACTATTAAATATGCATAAAACACATAACAAATCAGTGGAGCTAATGAATTACCCTGCGGGCAATTCATCGGCTCATTTTAAACGTTATCCGCTCGCTACGCGACCGGATAACGGGGGGCGCGGGTTGAACACCCGCTAGTCATCTGTCGCACAGCGCCAGATAACAAGCGGTTGCACAGAGCACCCAAATGAAAAATTGAAATTTTTAGGGAGTGTTAGAAATTTCGTGTCAGTCTGATAAAATACTATCAAGGATTGACAATGAATGAAGAAGTAGATTTTGATTTTGATGAAATCTTAGAAGAATTTAGAAGTGGAAAGAAACTTACAGGTAAAGGTGGGCTTTTAGCTCCACTTATTAAACAACTTACAGAAGCTGCACTTGAAGCAGAGGTAGAATCACATATTGCTAATGATGTACTTGGTGGAACCAAGAATAGAAGAAATGGCAATAATAAAAAAACTATAA
>Ga0265293_10010576_pt1 | contig 12848 bp, 3 predicted proteins | sample Munlanlewell138R_FD_192505 | JGI IMG/M metagenome (GOLD analysis project Ga0265293, IMG submission 192505) | Leachate microbial communities from a municipal landfill in Southern Ontario, Canada - Leachate well 138R | ecosystem: Engineered > Solid waste > Landfill > Unclassified | place: Canada... | reverse complement strand
TAGACCTTACAGGCTTCCATAAAGGAGCTTATGTGATGCAGTTCATCAACGAGCAGGGTGAACGAGTGCATAAAAATATAATTATCAGTGAATAATTGTTTTGGTTAAGTAGATGAAAAGCCGGCTTATTTCAAGCCGGCTTTTTTTTATCGCATCCTAAAAATAGCTTTGATTTTAAAAGATCAGGTTTATTTTCCAGTTTTGTAAAGTTTTTAAAAGACAAGTCGTTCGATTATCCTTTTCAAAAATATCTAATACATTGTAAAATATTGTTTCTCATCCTTTTAAAATAAATACCCAGTACATGGTATTGACAATACTATTGGATAAGTTTCATCTTTGTAGTACAAATTAATGAATTAATTCTGCTTTAATAATATTTTATTTTCTTACTGATGAAATATCTCAACATTGCTTTATTATTGCTTTTAGGAGCGGTTCTATTCCCATTCGCTTCGTCATTAGCACAAATTACCGGTTTGCCTAATACTGCTGTTAATCACCTTGATTCTTATCCATTAGGAGGTTTATCTTCTTCTGATGGGATTCGTTCGTACACTGAAAGGACGCTCGTTGGTCTTGATACGCAGTTTGGTGGTGATGCTCTTCCAGAAGGCTGGCAGATGAATGAGTTAGGGGAGGAGGGCTACTCCTGGGAGTTGCTGCCTAATATGATCTGGATCAACAGTTATCAAAACGAAGGTCATCATGTAGCCGGCGAATTGATAAGTCCTGTCATTGATTGCAGTGAGATGGAGGTTGTGTTGCTTGGGATGAATTTATATTATTATTTCTATCCGTTTCCGGCCGGGATGACTGATGCCGAGATACGCTACAGCACTGATGGAATCACCTGGCACACATTTTATACTTTTACTCATCATGTGGGACAGGGTTCTAATTCATATAATGAATGGGATCTTACGGAAGTAGCTGCCGGAGAGGATACGTTTTATCTTAAGTTTTGGTTTGATGATCAGGATGAATTGCGGGCATACTGGCAAATTAAAATGGTTACGGTGTATGCTCCAACCGAGCCGGAATTTTCAATCATACCCGATCTGACAAGCCAAGATTTCGGAACAGTGTTATTAAATGAAAGCAGTCTGCCACAGACGTTTACAATTTTCAACTCTGGTATTGGCAGCCTGTTGGTTCAGCCTCCGGTATTGGATAATTCAACGCATTTCTCAATATTGTATGAGCCAGCAGATTTTCCGGCTTTATTAGGCTTCCATGATAGTGTCAGTTTTGAAGCGGTGTTTCATCCTCAGCTTGATGGCATTCTTGAGACCGATCTGATCTTGTCATATACAGAAGCTGCTCCCGGGCAGCATTCAATCACCTTGACGGGTACGGGTTTTGATCCAACGGTTACAGAGTTTCCGTGGATGGAGGGTTTCAACCAGTTTGATTTTCCAGCCTTAGGCTGGCATTTTGTAGGTGGCGTAGATGGAGCGTACTGGGAAGGTAATGGTGTTGAAAAATATGAAGGAAGCCGATCGGTAAGAGCACGTTACGGCCCAACATCAGCATATAAAGCAAACGAATGGTTAGTATCGCCGCCCTTAGATCTTGATCAGCCAAATGCCGAGCTGTTGTATTTTTTCGTCATGTCGAATTTCGAGCCGGATAGCATAACCGACAAGCTACAAGTATGGATACTACCCGACTATTTTGATGATGTAGCCAAGCTTGAAGCTAACGGAGAAATGATAGCCGAAGTATATGCAGGCGAGGCATGGGAACGTAAATCAGTTGACATACGCGGATACTCTGGTATCAAGCATATTGCATTTCGGTATTGGGTAAACCATACCTCCGGCTGGCGGTTAGTATATCTTGATGCTGTGACCATAGATAAATTGGAAACGTATTCACTGACTATGTTGGAACCATATGGTGAAGAAGGTAAAGTTGTTCCGCAACCTGGCTACCATACCTATTTCGAAGACGAGCAGATCACACTGACAGCCGATGCCGATTATGCATGGGGATGGAAATTCGATAAATGGGAGGTGGACGGTGAGTTTTACAGCGATCAACCTCAGGCTACATTAGTGATGGATGCCAACAAAACAGCCCAGGCCTATTTTGTTCCTGTGACACCTATCACCCTTGAGATGATTGCCGCTCAGGGAGGCTCTAGCTTACCGGCTACCGGATTGCATCAGTATAAGCAAGGTACTCAACTTTCGGTTATGGCATATCCCGAATCGGGCTATCAGTTCAACCACTGGAAGAAAAACGGACTTCAATATTCCATCAATAATCCAATACTGATCTCTATAGATGAGGATTTGAGCCTGCAAGCTGTCTTTTCTGAAAGTTCAAGCTATACTATCGGATTTACTGTAAAAGACAGTCAGGGAAATAATATTACTACGGCTCAAATCCGAATGAATGGTATTGAAAATCCAACAGGGAATTACTTTTTTGATGGATTGTTTCCCGGCAGCTTTCATTATTCGGTTATAGCTGATGGTTTTATTCCTACTGGAGGGGAGATAGAACTCACAAACCAGAATATCAGCCATGAGATTATCCTTGCTCCTGTTCAAGGCGATACCTTTACAGTTACTTTTACTATAACCGATGAAGCCGGATTATCAATTGACGATGCGTTGATCACCCTCAATGGGTATGAAGGCCTGGAAGGCATGACGAACTTTACAGGATTTTCGGCTGGTAGTTATCCTTACAAAGTGGCTCATAGTGGGTTTCAATCCGTTGAACAAGAGCTACAGATCGTATCGGAAGATGTGTTTATAACCGTGATGCTGACAGCGGATAATCGGTTTTGGTATGAAGACTTCGAGCAACATATACAGCCCGGTGGATGGGGTATTGTGATTCATGGCGACGATAACCGAGGATGGGAGTTTACTGACGGGACTGCTTCCATCCACCCGAATGAGAACCTTAATGTGAGTGCCAGTTTAATTTCACCAGCTATAGCTGTTAATGATGCTAACGCCTTGAGTATCAGTATGCATCACTTTTATAACCCATACACACGAACTAATGGAGCCATACGCATCAGCAACGATGGGCTAACATGGCATACGGCTCAGACGTTCAGAGATAAGGAAGAAGGAGACCTCTTTATGGAGGATATGATGACGTATTATCTGACCGAACATTTCGACTTCAACGACAAGATATATCTCTCGTTCTATTATAGCGCACTAAACTCTTATAATAACTTTTATAACTGGACAATTGACGACTTAGAACTGTTTAAGCCTGATCCACAGTCGTTTGAAGCAAGCCAATACAGTAATAACATATACCTGCATAGTGGTCAAACGGGTATTCATCAACTCTTTATAAAAAACACAGGAGGCCTGACTGATACCTATACTCTTGAAAAGATAGATGGTTCGTGGGATTATGACTTCCCATCGGAACTGACACTTAACGGAGGAAATCAGATGATCATTGACCTGAGTTTTGTCATGCCAAACGATCTTGATATGGGTACGCGTGATACTTTAGTCATTCGCATCAGCTCCTTAGGTAACCCACAGCTCACGCATGATATCAGCTTTATTAGCGCAACTATAGCACCTATAAAGGCTTATTATAAAGAAGATTTTGATATAGTTACTGTCCCCGAGTTGCCCGGCGGATGGACACGTATTGTAAATAGTACCACGAATAATGCAAGATTGGTAACTGTTAAGAATGCAGATGCTGCCTCAGTTCCCAACCACATCAGAAGCAATAATTCTTCTGATCCTGAAGCTGAGTTGATACTGATCGCACCTCCATTAGCTGAGGGCAAATCGCTTAAAGAGTTTCGTACGAGGCTTATGCTGAAAAATTCTACTTCGGCACCACTTATCTTAGGAACTATGGATGATCCGCAAGGTACCTTTACTCCGATCACATCATGGGTTTCCGATAATCATTACACTTGGAAAGAGATGATGCATGGATTTGAAGATTATGAAGGAACAGATACGTATGTTGCGTTCAAACACGATGTAACAAGCACTTATACTCAGGAAGATATAGACGATATCATAATAGAGGTGATACCTCCGCCTATATTTTATATAGATACACCATCGCACGATTTTGGCGAGGGATGGGTTGACTATAATAACGATTCCATAGAAGTTGTTATAACCAATAAGGGCCATTATGAACTATTACTTCAAGAGATCGTCCTTGAGGCTGGAGAAAATTTCTGGATAAAGGCAAATAACCTTCCGGTTGCCTTGGAATTCAACGAACCATATGTGTTCAAGGTTGGATTTAATCCTCAGCAGCTTGGACAGGTACAGGATCATATTTTGATCACTTATACCGAAGAGACACAGCATAGCTTCAGCATGGAAATAAATGGTCAAGGTTTGGTACGTCCACAGGGTTCCACCTGTGATGATCCGGTAGTAGTAGATCTGCCTCTCATCAATTACGAAGGAAATACACAACAATATGGACGTGATTTTCGACCTACTTTTGTGGTCCCTGAAAATGTGTATCTAAGTGGGAATGAAATGGTCATGCAGTTTACCTTGGAAGAAAACAGCTTCTTAAGTGGTAGTGTTGATGGTCCAAGAGCCGGTTTCTTTGTGTTAGCTGCCTGCCCTGATCCGATCAATCCTCCACAGATATTGGCTGGCGCATTCAATATAGAAGGATATGACTCTTTTGAAAATGTGATGATGGATGCCGGTACTTACTATCTGATCGTCAGTTCTTCACATACCAAGCCACCTTTTTATACCGATTTTTCAATCAACTTGTCTGCCGAGCCTATGCCCGATTTTCACCATGTCAACTTCTTGGTTACCGAGCAATCACCTGAAGCTCTTCCATTGCAGGATGCACGTATTGTTGTTGAAGGAGAATATATTTCCACTACCCTTTACACTTCACCAACAGGTATGGCTACAGCAAGCCTTTTGGAAGGCGATTATTTGGCTACGATATTCTTGTTTGGATATCTTGAAAAGGAGGTACCATTCAGCCTTATTTCTAATTTAGACCTTAGCATACAGCTACAAGACCTGATGTTTGTACCTTCTAACCTAGTGGTTGATACGACTGGCCTACAGGCCGGACAAGCCTTGTTCAGCTGGGATGCCAAACCTAAAGGAGAGCCATGGACACAAGGCTTTGAAGCTGAGTTTCTACCACAGGGTTGGGATCAGATCATCACCAATACCGGAGGCCTCATACCCGGAGTTGATAGCGCCGATTGGAAGTTTACCTGGCAACAATACGGAACAATTTATTTCTCCGATCAGACAGTAGTGCCAAAGGAAGGTAGTAAACAAGCGTTTGTACACTGGAGTACAGATCCACAGGATGAGTGGCTGATCTCACATGAGTTTAAAGCTCCAGCCGACAAGTTAGTATTTTGGTATTTCGGCAATAATGGCGAATCCTTACAGCACTTTTATCTGAAAGTGTCAACTGATAATGGACAGAGCTGGACTGCTTTATGGGATGCTTCAGAACTACCTTCAGGGAAAAATAAATACGATTATCCAGCCATAGTGGATCTCTCATATTATGCGGATCAACAAATCCGGCTTGCATGGAATGCAGTAGGAAACTATGGATTGATATCAGCTTTTATGCTGGACGATATAAGTGTAGGAGACTTACGTATCAATACGGATGATCTGATAGCTGTTTCAAAATCGGGTAATACTTTTATGCAATCCACCTCCAAAGAGTGGGTAAGTGGCCAGCCTCAATCTATTGCCTCAATGCGTGAACCTTATGAACTGCCTCAGGTCAGTTTAGACGATATGCGTTATACACATGATCAGAAAGCTAACAGGACTATGACAGGCTTCGATATTTATCTGGATGATATGGGAACACCGATAGCATCAGGGATACAGATTGACGAGTACTTATATACTGGTCTGGCAGCAGGCGATTATCTGGCTGGTGTCAGAGCTCATTATACAACGGGTGCTACAGAGATAATTACCAAAGAATTTACTATAGTAAAAGGAACGGTTGGCATAGCAGAACAAGGTGGGGAAGAAGATCAACTGAAGGTCTTTCCAAATCCTGCTAATCAATGGATTATGGTTGAAAATAATCGAATTATTGACTATTACAGCATTTTCAACTCCAATGGAACACGGCTTATTGCAGGAAAAGCTGAGACAACAAATCTGCAATTAGATGTGTCGTCATTGACGTCGGGTGTGTATCTGTTGCAGATTTATTGCGGTAAAGATTTATATCATAAGCTTATACAGATCTATTGAGATTAACATTCTATTTGAGAACTTCTTTGAAAGTTTTTTTACGGGGTTTTGCTTTCAGCAAACCCCGTAATTTTTTTAATGCAACAAATAGTTTGTCAATGCGAGGGGATAGTTCTCAATTACTTGTGTTTTCTTCTCCCGTCATCTGATGAGCTTGTACTATGGCATGTTTGATGGCATATTTATATAAACCTAAACTTCCTTTGGCGTTTGTTTTGGCTAATATACTTTTGCGATGAGTCTCAACGGTTCGTTCGCTGATGAACAGCTTTTCTGCTATCTCTTTATTTGACAGCTCGCGTATGATGAGCAGTAATATTTCTATTTCCCGTTTGGTGAGTCGGCTTTTTTTGATATCGCTGTATTCTTCTAAATTTTGCAGCTCTTCCATTTGACTCATCACGGTTTCCTGTATATCGCTTCCAATAAAACGTTTCCCCACAGAGACTGTTTTGACTGCTGTAACTAACTCGCTTATATTGGCTGATTTTAAGATATAGCCTAAGACTCCTTTGCTGATCATTTTTTTGATATGTTGATAATCATCATACATTGTCAAAGCTAAAATCTTCGCTTTCTTATTGCGTTTCATAATCATTTCTGCCAATATGATGCCCGACATTTTAGGCATATTGATATCGACTAAATACACATCAACGTCCAACATCTCGAAACGATTCAGAAACTCCTGTGGATCAAGAGAATAACCTACTAATTCAATTTCTGGTTCATCCACAAGCAATGCAAAAATTCCTTCAATAAACAACTTGTGGTCGTCAATCATATATATCTTTAAAGGCGTCATAGATCAGATAGAAAAGTGGTGATAAAACTTGGTTTATAATGTGTTAATCGGTACTATAAGGGTGATGATAGTACCTCTGCCCGTCAGGCTGTCAATAAAAAACTGACCGCCTAAACTTTCGATGCGGTAACTGGCATTCTTTAGTCCCATCCCTTGATTTCCATTCAAATCAGAGGGGTCGAAGCCTTTGCCGTTATCTTCCAACATTATGGTTAGTTCATCTTTGTCTTGAAGTACGTGTATATTCAACTCGCTACATTCTGAATGGTTCACTACATTATTTAGAACTTCTTGCACTGTACGGTACAATGCATGCTCCACATAAGGCTTATAGCTGTTTGCCAAGCCGTTGATACTTAGTCCTATTTCAAACTTACGAAGTTGTACCAAGCGCAAGGTCAGTTCTTTCAATGCCTCCGCAAAACCTTTTTCGGTGAGTATCTTGGGCGACACATTATTTGAAATATTTTTGATCTCCCTTAATACTTCTTCTATATTTTTTTGGGTGTTATGCAATAGATTCTTTTTTTTTCCGGTATCCATTTCATTCTTTTCCAATATATTGGAAATATTCACTTTGGATAGCGACAGTAGTGGGCCTATTCCATCATGAAGTTCGGCGCTAAGTCGTTTTCGTTCGTTCATCTCGGCAATCATCACTGCTTGTGTTTTTTCGGTGCTATGCCGTATGCGGTTTTCGTTCTCTCTGTCTTTTTGCTTTTGTTTGATCCTATCTAAATAGATATAATAGATCAGTGAAAGGATTATTATAGCTAATGCCAATAATATGATCACGGCAGTAACCACTACTTTTCTTCTGTCGGCTAACAGCTTTTCCCTTTCAATTTCCCGTTCTTTATCTGCCACCGAATCAATAAGCCGTTGTATCTCAAGATTATACACTTGAACGTGTTCCGAATGTTTCTCCATATTTTGCTTTAGTGCCTCTGCCTGCTTGAAATAATCCAATGCCGCCTGTATATCATCCTTTTTTTCATAGACTTCTGCCAATAAATGAGTGGCTTCGTATATCAGCTTTTCATCGTTAAGCTCATATGCTATGTCAGAGGCTTCATTCACTTTCGATAGAGCCGGTGTTGTTTGTCCCATAGTCAGGTAAACCTGAGCTAATCCTAAAAGAGCTGAAACTACGTTTGACTTGGATTCAATTTGTCTGGATAAGGAATCACTTTTTATATAGTAGAATAACGACTGGTCAAAGCGTTCTTCTTCAAGTAGAAAGTCGCCAAACTCTCTATAGGTGGAGGCAAGGCCAAAATTATTATCACTCTCCAACCCAAGCGATATAGCTTCTAAGAAAAAGTGATAAGCCGAATCGGGAGCTTCAATTTTTAAATAATATTGTGCCAGATTACTGGCAACGGAGGACACACCAATCAGGTTATCGTTTGCTTTGAAGCCTTCATAAGCCAGCAGAAAGTATTGTTTGGCCATATTTAGATCGTTGAGTTCAAAATAAATACGTCCGATATTGTTCTGCGAACTTGAAATATCTCTTATTTGGTTTAGTTTCTCATTCAGTTCTAAGGCTTTACGTAAAAAATCAAGGGCATCTTTAAAGTTACCTAAGACAATATTTAATGCACCTATATTATTATAGGCATTGCTGATATGAATAGGTGAGTTATATTCCAAAGCAAGCTCCAAAGTGCGATGATATGCGTTTAGCGCTTGCGTATAATTTGTTTGAAACAAATAGGTGCTTCCTAAGATATTGTTATACACCATCTCATATATCTCTTTCAGCTGAGGGTCAATAATTTCAAGGCGGTGATAGACCATGTTTCTGGCACTGTCAGGATCGGTGTACATCAAGCTTTTCACTTTCTCAAATGCAATTTCTTCTTCTTTAACCAAGGGATTGTTTTTGAGATCGGTCAGCCAGGTCTTTTTTGATTCACCGCTTTTATATACAGAGTTAAAATACCATCCTGCAACTAATACAAGTATGACTGCAAGGATGATCAGTATAATTTTTTTTCGGCGGACATTACCTGATCTATTGAAGTCGGTCATTTTTTTTACTATCCTACGCAGGTTCATCGTTCAATATTCTCAATTTGATTTGCAATACAAATGTAGGATAATCCTTTTTGTTGGAGCTGGCTTTCAGGCTATTTGAAGCCTTTTTGACCAAATATACCCAATTGACGGTATTGTCGGCCGGTAGCTATCCAAGTACTTTTGTTTGCTGCATGAAATCTTTTGCCATAGGCAAGTTGGCATGTATCATATTCTTTAACACACTAATTTTTAAGCTATGAAAAAAGTCCTACTTTTATCGTTTCTCAACCTGCTGTTTCTTTTCTCTATCACAGGTAAGGCGCAGCCTGTTACCGCTCCTGATCAGATGTCGGGAAACAGAAGCAACATAGTCTTTTTCGAAGACTTTTTAAATGAAGAGCTACCAGCTGGATGGCAAAACAATTATAGTTCAGGCATGCCATTTGATTTTACGGCTGCTGCTAATTTTTCATTGGCCTATATTTTTTCGGAGCAAGGCTTTCCCGATGTGAAGGCTCAACTACAAAGCCCTGCTATTGACCTCAGCGCATATGCAAAAGTCACCATGGCTATCGAACATCTGTTTTATATTGAAGGAGAACATCCGGCCGATGAGCTGGCTTCTATTGAGTATAGCTTTGACGAACAAAACTGGTTACCAATAGTATCCTTTTCGGAAAGTAATGATGAGCCTGGTTCATGGCCCGAGTCAACTTATGATATTACTGATTTTGTCGCAGGTGAGCCACAGGTTTATCTGCGCTTTAATTTTGACGTACCAGAGTATTTGGACGATTATTATTTTGTTCTTTGGGAAATTGAAAGCATTACATTAACAGCTTCCACTGCTGATTTTGTAGATGAATTGCCATGGTCGGAAGGTTTTGCTGCCGGTGATGTACCTAATGGATGGGAACAACAGATACTCGGTGATTCGGGATGGGATTTTCATCTCGATCCCTTCCCACATATTTCCATCTACGCATTTCCGGGTATGCCTCATGCGAACGCTCGCTTGATAACACCAGTCTTTGATCTTACAACCGAGACACAGGTCATATTGGGAATGCATTATCAGATGTATATCTATGATCCTGAGGAGGTCAGTGTTACCCAGATTCAATACAGTGAAGACGGAACGAATTGGATACCTATTGAACTACCCAATTTGGATACAGAAGGAGAGTTTATTATTTCGCAGTTTGATCTCACGCAAACATTAGCGGGCAAACAGTTTCAGTTAGCCCTTTTTGTTGATTACCCTTCAGGCATTGATAATTATGAAGTGGTTTGGGAGATGCGTGAGATATTTCTCGAAGGGGCAGGAGCACCTACCTACACAGTTACTTTTCATGTGCAGGATGAATCGGGCGATCCCATTGATGATGCTACCATTAGTCTGGGTGATATGGTCAATGAACCGGGTAATTATGTATTCGATGATTTGTTGTCAGGATTTTATACCTATCAGATCAATAGGGAAGGCTACTATCCGGCTACCGGAGAACTGACCCTGTCAGATCAGAATATAGAAATAAATGTTTCATTGGAATTGATCACTTATACTGTTCAGTTTGAGGTGTTTGATTATAACTTTTTTGTGATTGACGATGCCGTAGTTACAGTTAATGGAACTGCATATGCTCCAGGAGATTATTATCATACATTAGTGCCCGGCTCTTACGACTACTCAGTTGCTAAGGAAGGATGGCAAGATGCTACAGGAGTTTTTGAGCTGACTGATCAAAACCTGACTGTTAAAGCGTATCTGGAACCACTTTCCTCATCAGTACTAAGTTTGCCGGTTTTTGAAGACTTCAGCGGGCTTGACTCCAACGAACTCCCAATAGGCTGGCATCGTACATCAGCTGTTTGGCAGATCAATTCAACTAATCATGCTGGCGGCGAAGCTCCAGAAATAAGTTACGAGTTTGAAAATTATACCGATGCCGAAGGTGAAGATAAGATACTCACACCTTGGATCGATCCGTTATCAGAAACTCAGTTGTGGCTTACTATAGATCATTATCTTGATGATCAGCTGGGTGAATATATACCCTATACTATCCGGATAGAAGGGACACATGATCTGGAAAATTGGGAGCTGTTTTGGATAGAAACTCCCGAAGAAGATATAGGACCCGAAAATCTTGTGTTAGATATCTCGGCTATGGCCGGTGCGCCATTCAAAATTGCTTTCGTGGTTGATCTGGGTACCAGTTCTTCACCTATAGCACTGAATTGGTTCCTCGACAATATATTAGTAGAAGCTGAATCAGCACCTGAAATATATACGATCACTTTTGAAGTAGATATGCGTACTGCATCCAATTTTGATCCTGATATAGATCAGGTGTTTTTAAACGGCTCTATGTTTGAATGGGCTGAGCCAGGCTCTCAATCAGAGCTACAGCTCATGTCGCGTGTGGATGATAGTTGGAAATGGACCAAAACTCTCGAGCTTGAAGAAGGCGATTACGAATACAAGTATTTCTTGAACGCTGGCTGGGAAGGTGCTGAATGGGAGGGAGAACCCAATAGAGATATTTTGGCCGATGCCGACAAAACCCAATCAGATTTTTGGAGCTTCATAGATACACCCCCGTTGATTACACTGAGTCTATTATCAGATCCTGCTGATGCTGGAACTCTTGAAGGAGCTGGTGAGTACTATCAAAATCAAACGGTTACTATATCGGCTTTACCAGCTGAACAATTCAACTTCCTCTACTGGACACATCAAGGAAATATCATCACTAACGAACCTTCGTTCGATTACCTGATACCTTCAGAGAATACCACTCTCACCGCTCATTTTGAAGCTATACCCGAGCCGGTTTATACCCTTACCCTTACCGCTAATCCCGTTGAAGGAGGTACGGTAAACGGCAGCGGCGACTATCATGCCAATGATCCGGTTACAGTACAGGCTGTACCCACGCAAGGATGGAGCTTTGTCAACTGGACAGCAGAAGATAACACTGTACTGTCCACTGAATTGCAGTACAGTTTTCTGATGCCTGCCGAAGACCTGAGCTTGACGGCTAATTTTGAAACTGAATACATAGCTTCAGTTCCGTTCAGCGAAGATTTTGAAGAGAACTTCCCACCTTTGGGATGGAAAATATATGACATAGATGGTGGCAGTACCACACGTATCTGGGAAGCTAACACAACGTATAACCATACTACCAACGGGACTACCTCAGCATACCATATGTATGGCCCTACTGGCAATGCAGAAGATGGATGGATGGTCACACCAAAAATTCAACTTACAGCTCAGACAGATATTGAGCTACGGTTCTGGAGTTATAATCAATACCCTGGCGATTATGGTAAAAACAGTGTGCTGATCAGCTTGGGTAATGGACACCCACTCAGTGGTGAGTTTATTGAATTATGGTCACCGGTTACTGTGGTTAGCGAGTGGGAAGAAGCTATTATCGATTTGACAGGATATGTAGGTCAGGACGTATATATTGCTTTCCGCTATGAAGGAACATATGCCCATTCGTGGTATGTGGACGATATCACTATAACTGAAGCTGCCCAACCCGCTTCCATCAGCATCAGCCCATCCTCATTGAGCGAGATTCTTGAACCGGGTCAGACATCTGTGCAGCAACTGACTGTAACCAATACAGGCGGCTCAGACCTTAGCTTTGAGATAGAGGTGAATATTCAGGATGGTGCTAACGTACTCAGTCCTGTTTCTGATCCTGTTAACAGCGATCATCAGCCATCTATCCATGCGGATGCTTTTGCCAAGG
>Ga0265293_10010575_pt1 | contig 12849 bp, 10 predicted proteins | sample Munlanlewell138R_FD_192505 | JGI IMG/M metagenome (GOLD analysis project Ga0265293, IMG submission 192505) | Leachate microbial communities from a municipal landfill in Southern Ontario, Canada - Leachate well 138R | ecosystem: Engineered > Solid waste > Landfill > Unclassified | place: Canada... | reverse complement strand
AAATTCAGCCCAGAAAATCCATGTTTATTTGGATGTAGGCATGGCAAATTCTGCACCCTTGGAGATGCTCTCAGGCCAGCGTTGCATGATGGATTTCTGGCGTGTGTAAAAGCGCACGCCTTCTTCACCGTAGGCGTGCATGTCGCCAAACAGGCTCTTTTTCCAGCCACCAAAACCGTGCCAGGCCATAGGGACAGGAATTGGGACGTTGATACCGACCATACCCACGTGGATACGGCGGCCAAATTCACGGGCCACGTTCCCGTCACTGGTAAAGCAAGCGACACCGTTGCCGAACTGGTGCTTGTTGATCAGCTCAATGGCACTGGCCAGGTCCGGTACGCGTACGCAGCACAGCACAGGGCCAAAGATTTCATCCTGATAGACGCTCATGTCGGGAGTGACGTGATCGAATAATGTGCCGCCCATCCAGAAGCCGTCCTTGCAGCCTTCACCGGCTTTGGCACCGTCAAAGTTACGACCGTCTACCAGCAGTTTGGCGCCTTCTTGTACACCTTTGTCGATGCAGCTGCTGATACGCTCGCGTGCTTGCGCAGTCACGATGGGACCCATTTCTGCCGCCGCATTGGTGCCGTTCAGAATCTTCAGGCTGCGCGTACGTTCTTCCAGCGCTGGCAAGATGCGCTCGGCAGAGTCACCCACCAGTACAGCGACCGAGATGGCCATGCAACGCTCGCCTGCCGAACCGTAGGCGGCACCGATCAGGGCGTCCACGGTCAGGTCGATGTCGGCGTCAGGCATGACGACCAGGTGGTTCTTGGCGCCACCCAGTGCCTGGACGCGCTTGCCGCCGATGGCGCCCATTTCATAAATACGGTTGGCAATTGGGGTGGAGCCCACAAAGGATACGGCTTGCACGTCCTGATGATTGACCAGGGCCTCAACCGCGTCTTTATCGCCTTGCACCACGTTGAACACACCATCGGGCAGGCCAGCCTGCTTCAGCAGCTCGGCAATAAACAGGCTGGGGCTGGGGTCGATAGGGCTGGGTTTGAGCACAAAGGTGTTGCCCGCAGCAATCGCTACAGGGAACATCCACATGGGCACCATGACCGGAAAGTTGAAAGGGGTGATACCCGCGACCACCCCCAGGGGCTGGCGCATGGTCCAGTTGTCGATATTGGTGCTGACCTGTTCGGTGAAATCGCCTTTGAGCAGTTGAGGAATGCCGCAAGCAAACTCCACAATTTCAATGCCGCGAGTGACTTCGCCCATTGCATCGGACAGAACCTTGCCATGCTCGGCCGTAATCATGGCGGCCAGCTTTTCCTTGTTCTCGTTGAGCAAGGCCAAAAAATTGAACAGGACACGGGCGCGGCGAAGTGGTGGGGTGTCGGCCCAGGCGGGGAAAGCGGCCTGGGCACTGGCTACCGCAGCGTCAATATCTTGCTGGCTACCCAGTCTGACTTTGGCGCTAGCCTGGCCGGTGGCCGGGTTGTATACCGGTTGAGTACGGGTACCGGCGCCAGCCTGCTGGCCACCTCCGATGTAGTGAGCAATTTCGGGGGTGTTTAACTCTGTCATGGTGATGCTCCTGCTGGGATGAATTAAAACAAGGGGCGGTAACCTGATCGGGCTGGGCTACCGCCAGCGTACCAGGTACCTAGTGAGACACAGCGGCAATACCAACTGCGGTTTCAGCGCGGACTTGCTGGGCGTCAAACCCATCACGGTCTTGGCTGGCGCGACGGCTGTTGTCCAGTTTTGATACAAAGTAGATCATGAAAAATGCCAAAGGCATGGAAATCAGGGTGGGGAAGTCATACGGGAATACTGCCTCGGAAAAGCCCAGAATGCGTACCCACACGGCTGGAGACAGAATCACCAGGCCCAGCGCCACGAGCAGGCCGCTCAAACCGCCATAGATAACGCCTCGGGTAGTGACACCGCGCCAGTACATGGACATCAGCAAGACCGGGAAGTTAGCCGAGGCGGCAATACTGAAGGCCAGGGCAACCAGGAAAGCCACGTTTTGGCCACGGAACAACAGGCCCAGAAAAATGGCGACGAACCCAATACCGATTGATGCCAGGCGGTTGACGCGCATGGCTTGCGATGGCGTGACGTCGTCACGGCGGATGACTTTGGCGTACAGATCGTGAGCGACCGCTGATGCTCCTGCCAAGGTCAGGCCACTGACCACGGCCAGAATCGTGGCAAAGGACACGGCGGCCAGCAAACCAAACAGCAGATTGCCGCCCAAGGCCGTTGCCAGATGCATGATAGGCATGTTCGAGCCGCCCAACACCATGCCCCCAACCTTGCCATCCACATAGAACTCGGGGTGGTTGGGCAAAATGGCCATGGCAGCCAGACCCAGAAAGCAGATCACCACAAAGAACACGCCCATCAGCCCGGTTGCCACGAATACCGATTTACGGGCTGCGCGTGCATCAGGTACGGTGAAAAAACGCATCATGATGTGGGGCAGACCTGCAATGCCAAACACCAGGGAAACGGCCAGGGACAAACCCGAGAACGGATCGGCCATCAGCTTCCAGGGGCCTTTCATGGCTTGGCCTGCCTGATGATGCTCGGCAGCAGCGCTGACCATGGCAGAAAAGTCAAAGTTGAAATACCACATGGCCAGGGCAGCCATCAAAAAGCCATTACCCATCATCAAAATCGCCTTGATGATCTGTACCCAGGTGGTTGCCACCATGCCGCCCACCACGACGTACACCATCATGAGCAAGCCCACGGCCACCACGGCATAGGTGTAGTCGATGCCAAACAGCAGTTGCACCAGTTGCCCTGCGCCGACCATTTGCACGATCAGGTAAAACAGCACTACCGTCAGCGAGCTGATCGCAGTAAAGATGCGCGTGCTGCGTTCATCCAGCCGGTATGAGACGATGTCGCTCAAGGTGTAGCGGCCCAGGTTGCGCAGGCGCTCGGCAATCAGAAACATGATGATCGGCCAGCCCATGAAGGCGCAAACCGCATACAGCAGCGAGTCAAAGCCGTTAGTAAAGGCCAGGGACGAAATGCCCAGCAAGGTTGCAGCGGACATGTAGTCGCCCACAATGGCCAGGCCATTTTGCGTGCCGGTAATGCCGCCTCCTGCCGTGTAAAAGTCCGAGCTGGAACGTGTGCGCGACGAGGCCCAGTAGGTAATGCCCAGGGTAACCAGGACAAAAGCCGCAAAGATCAGAATGGCTTGTGTATTCATGGGCGTACCTTTGCCAGTACTCGCTCGCACAGCGGGTCAAAGCGGGTGTTGGCGATATGGATATACACGCCGGTTAATAACCAGGACACAAAAATCAGTCCTATTCCGTACACCATGCCACTGTTGACAGCTCCTCCACTGCCCAGCTCATGGGTTAGAACGCCGGGCCAAAAAATGGCCGTTACGATGAGCAGGCCCGTCAGCCCCAGGCAGAGGCCGGCGCAGGCAAATGCCAGACGCCGCCGCTGCGACTTGAGTTGCTCATATTCCTGTAGTCCGGCTAGTTTCCGGCTTAACTCTTGATGCGACAGCATGGTTTTGTCTCCGTATTGTTGTGATTACTGCCCATGTTCGCCTGGCCGATGTTATTTGGTCGGCTTCACTTTATGAGCTTTCTTATTAACAAACTCCCCCAAGCGGTCTTGCACATCTCGCCCGGTTTGTACTACGGCTGCCATCAAGCCCTCGGCAAAGAGGCCATCGGTGGCAGACATATCGGCAATGCGGCTGATCGAGCTGACAATGGCGTAGTTCGACAAGATGGCATTGCCTGCAATGCGCTGGGCCAGTTCCAGGCTCAGCTCATAAGCAGTTTTAGGGTTGGCTTCGTTATTGCATACGTAATGCGCCAAGCCCAATCGTTCTCCCTCCACGGCATCAAGTACGCGGCCTGTCAGCATCAGTTCGATCATGCGGTTGGGGGAGATGATTTTGGCGGTACGCACGGTAGCGCCACCACCGGTAAAGATGCCGCGTGTGCCTTCAGGCAGGGCAAAAAAGGTGCTGCTGTCTGCGACACGAATGTGCGCCGCACTGGCCAGTTCCAGACCACCGCCCACGACGGCGCCCTGCAAGCAGGCGATGACGGGGATGCCACCATGTTCGATCTTGTCGAACGCACGGTGCCAGCTTTGGCAAACGCGCAAAAAATCCACCGCGCCGCGTTCTTTGTCGTGGTGTTCTTTCAGGTCCAGGCCCGCGCAGAAATGGTCGCCTTCTGCCTTCATCAGAATGACCCGGATGTGCTCGGGAATAGTGGAGAAGTACGCATCAATTTCAGCAATGGCATCTTCATCCAGGGCGTTGCGCTTGTGCGCCTTGTTCAGCGTGACAATTCCGATGTTGTCCAACTCGGTGGTCAGCAGGAAAGGGGCGGCCATAAAAAACTCCTTGTGTTACGTAATCGCGAGGGCGGCAGTGCACGTCAGCTGGGATTGGTTTGATCGGCCAGCATTTTTCGCAGCGCCATTTTTTGGATCTTGCCAGTTGCCGTCATGGGCATCTGGTCGATGAAAATTACTTTGTCGGGTACCGACCAGCGGGTGACACGATCCTGATAGCGTCGCAGCATCTGGGTCTCGTCCAGATCAGCCCCTTCGCGTGGCACCACGAACAGCACAGGGCGTTCCCCCCACTTGTCGTCCGCTTGGGCGATGCAGGCTGCCAGCTCGACCAAGGGTTCTTCCATGGCGATGTTCTCGATCTCGATCGAGGAAATCCATTCGCCACCGGACTTGATCACATCTTTACTGCGGTCGGTAATGTAGACGTAGCCATCGGCGTCGATGGCGCCTACGTCACCTGTGCGGAACCAGCCGTTTTCACTGGCCAGATCAGGTTTGCCGTAATAGCGGTCCATGATCCAGTTGCCCTGGATCAGCAGGTGGCCGCTGCTCTTGCCATCGCGTGGCAAGGTATTGCCTTGGTCGTCGACGGTTTTCAGGCGCACGCCGAACAGGGCTCGGCCTTGCGAGGCCAGCACGTGTTGTTTCTGCGCTTCGGGCAGATTGCTGTGCTTGGGGAGCAATTGGCATACCGTGCCCAGCGGCGAGGTTTCCGTCATCCCCCAGGCGTGGCGAACGGTAATGCCGTAGCTGGCCCAGGTGGCAATCATATTGGGGGGGCAAGCCGAGCCGCCAATCAGAATTCGGCTCAAGGTGCTGAACGGTTTGTCAGTCGCTTTGGCGTAGTCCAGCACGGTTTTCCAGATGGTGGGTACACCCGCAGACAGAGTGACACCCGCCTGTTCACATAAGGAATAAATACGTTCACCTTGCAGGTTCGCACCGGGCAGCACCAGCTTGGCGCCGGACAGCAAGCCTGAATACGGCAGGCCCCAGGCGTTGACATGAAACATGGGCACCAAAGGCATGATGGTATCGCTGCTGGCGATGCTCAGGGCATTGGGGTGGGACGAGGCGTAGGCATGCAAGAGCGTGGAGCGGTGGGTATACAGCACGCCTTTGGGCTCACCCGTGGTCCCGGAGGTGTAGCACAGGCCGCTGGCCGTGTTCTCGTCAAACACGGGCCATGTAAAGCCGGTGGTGTCATTGCCCAGCCAGCTTTCGTATTCGTCAGCCAACGGGCCGTGGGCCTGGCTGCCCATGCGCACCCACTGCGTGACGGTGGGGCATTGGCCGCGCAGATAGTTGACCATTTCTTCGAAATGTTCGTCGTAGAACATCACCGTGTCTTGGGCATCATTGATGATGAAGGCAATTTGCTCGTACGTCAGACGGGGATTGACGGTGTGACAGATCAGACCGATGCCCGAGGTGGCGTAGTAAATTTCCAGGTGGCGGTAGGTATTCCATGCCAAAGTCGCCACGCGCTCGCCGGGCTGCAGACCTGCACGGTGCAGTCCCAAGGCCAGATCCTGAACTCGGTGGGCAAATTCAAGATAGCGGTAGCGATGTAGCTCGCCATTATCCAAAGCGGTAACAATTTCCTGCTCAGGGTTATTCTCTAGGGCGTGGGTGAGAATTGAACTGATGAGCAAGGGCATGTGCATCATATTTCCAGTGCCTGACATGGTGATGTCTCCTTGTATTATGTGTGTCAGCATAGGATGGTTTAGTGCCTTACCCAATAGCGAATACTGACGCCGAGTATGCAAAAAGTGACAATCTTAGAGGGGATGACAAAATGAATGGTGCACCCGGCGCGCTTCCCGTGCCTATCGATGCCGCACGTACTGCCACGGTGGCGCTGGATCTGGTGCAAGACTGGTTTCACAGCCTGCGCACCAGTTATTCGGAGGAGGTTCTGGATCAGTGCTTGAAGCAGGCGGGCATTGTGAAGGGCTTTATTGATCGGCCCGGTGCCCGGCTGACGCGGGATCAGTTAGTGCGCTTGTATCAGGAAAGTGCCAAGAAAACAGGTGATGAAATGATGGGTTTTTGGACACGTCCGATTCGTTCAGGGGCCTTGAAGTACATTGTGCGCACCGTGCGAGATGCGCCTTCCATCAATGTGGCCTTGTATCGTTTTACCCAGTTTTGGAATCTGCTGCTGGACGATTTCAGTTTGAACCTGATCCGCACTGACAAGGAGTTAGGCATCGAATTGGTGCCGCGTTATTCCACGGCCGTTGTACATCGCTTCGGTCATGCGCTCATGTTGAAATTCACGCACGGCATTGTCTCCTGGCTGGTGGGACGTGAAGTGCCGGTGCAACAGGTTGCGTTTGCATTTGCTCGACCAGCTTTTGCGGCGGACTATTCTGTATTGTTTCCCGCTTCAGTCTGTTTTGATGTGCCCTGTTCGCATATTTTGTTTCAGGTGGAGTTGGGGCAGGTACGCCCGCAACGAACGCAGGTCGAGGCACGGGCCTTTTTGGAACGCGCCCCGCGTGACTGGATTTTTACCTCCTATCGCGAACACGCCTTACGCCTGAAGGTACGGGAAATTCTGCATACCGACTTGGGCTACACCTTGCAGGATGTGTCCGGCAAATTGCATATGTCGGCGCGCACGCTGATACGCAGGCTGCAAGAAGAAGGCCTGTCGTTTCAGGGGATCAAGGATGAGCTGCGCCGAGATTTGGCGATTTTCAAATTGCTGCGCAAAGATATGTCGCTGGCTGAAATTGCTTACGCATTGAAGTTCAGTTCGCCAGCGACATTTCACCGGGCTTTCCGCCATTGGACGGGCATGACGCCCGGTGTGTATCGCGCCGCCCAGCAGGAGCTGGCCTGAAGAGCGGTTCAGCCAAGCTGGCTGTGTGGTCCAGGCTTACTTGCGTTCGCCGCCCAAGACTTCGACCAGATCGCTGATCATCTTGGCCAGCTCGGAGGTCATCAAGGTCATGTCGGCATCAAAGATTTCGTCATCGTTGACGGCCGTCACGTCTTGTTTTTCAGTCAGGATGTCCAGTGGGGCCACGCGCTTGACGTCCAGGGCATCGGTCAGTACAAAGCTGATGCGATCCGCCCAGGTCATGGCCAAACGAGTGCATTGTTTGCCGGCTTCAACGTGCTTGCGCACTTCGTCAATGTCGGCGCTTTGCTTCACGTAGCGTACGGCTGCACCGCTGTCGCCAGTAGAGCGCAACTCGGTGTCCTGGTCCACGGTGAAGTTGGCCAGTTGTTCTTCATCCACCAACCAGGAGGTCATGGCTGCAGCGGGCGATTGCTCGGTGTACAGGGGCTGCACGGGGAAGGGCTCTATGCTTTTGGCCAGCAGGCCCAGCACTTCGTCGCTCTTGGCGGTGGCAGCGGCATCGATAGCCAGCCAGTGGTTGCGGGTGTCGATCCACACACGGGTGTCGCGTGAGACGGCGAAGGCGCGAGGCATCAAGTCCACAATGACTTGCTCCTTGATTTCCTTCATTTGCTTTCGGCCGGGTTTGTAGCCTTGTTGCTCTTCGATATCACGAGCCTTTTCACGAGCGACTTGATTGATCACGGTGGTGGGCAGCAGCTTCTTTTCGGCACGCAAAGCGATCAGGTACTGGCCGTTGACTTCATGTACCAGGGCATTGTTCTCGCGGGGGCTGACCCAGCCCAGGCTCAACGGTTCCTGGCTGGAGCCAGGGGTGAAGCTGTGTTTGGACAGAGCTTCTTCCAGCTCTTGGGCGGAACATACCCAGTCGGGGGAGAGACGATAGATGCGTAGATTCTTAAACCACATGGATACGAAGATAATTAAACAGATAAAGGAAGCGGGCACCATGCCCGAGGCAATGTTCGATTGTACGCGCAGATCTTCTTGTGTCGCCTGGCCATTTACGGACCCTTGCATTTGCCTGAGAGGGGGCGCGCAATGGCAGGCGAAAAGCGTTCGGATGCAGGGCGTTGCTAACGATTGATGTCGTTGTGGCGGGTTTCCCGCACAAAGGGAGCGCCAATTGCAACGGTTACCAGACAGATCAAGATCGGATACCACAAACCATCATATATATTGCCGGTGACGGCAATGATGGCAAAGGACAAGGTGGGTAAAAATCCCCCGAACCAGCCGTTGCCGATGTGATAGGGCAGGCTCATGGACGTGTAGCGGATGCGAATCGGGAACATTTCCACCAGCATGGCTGCGATAGGGCCATAGACCGCCGTGACCAGACCCACCAGGTACGTCAGCAGGAGCACCAGCATGACTTTATTGGTCTGGGCCGGATCAGCACCGTTCGGGTAGCCATACTGGCGCATGGTCTGGGTCAGTTCATTTTTTAGTTCTTGCGAGTGGCGAGCAAAATCGGCTCGGCTCAGATCCCCGCCTTCAAAGCCGTCAATAACATGGTCGCCAATACGCACCTGGGCCACCTGGCCGGGTGAGCCCGTGACGTTGTTGTAGCTGACAGCGTGGCTGGCCATATAGGACTTCACGATATCGCAAGAGCTGGTGAAGGTATGGCTGCCCACCGGATTGAATTGGAAAGAACAACTGGCCGGGTCGGTGATGACCGTCACGGGGGCGTTGCGCTGCGCCTGGACCAAAGCGGGATTGGCAAAATAGGCCAGGCCCTGGAAGGCCGGGTAATAGGTCAGGGCAGCGAGCAAGCAGCCCGTCAGGATGATGGGTTTGCGCCCGATTTGATCTGAGAGCCAGCCAAAAAAGATAAACAGCGGAGTGGCCAGTAACAGAGAAATCACCATCAAGGTTTGCGCCAGGGTGGGGTGCAAACCCAGCATGTGGGTGATGAAAAACAAGGCGTAAAACTGCCCCGTGTACCACACCACGCCTTGGCCTGCGGTCAGCCCAAACAAGGCCAGCAAGGCAATACGCAGATTCGCCCAACGGCCAAAAGACTCGGTAATAGGCGAGGTCGATAGCGTGCCTTCTTCCTTGATGTGCTGAAAGGCCGGGGACTCTTTTAGATTCATCCGTATCCACACGGAGATGGCCAGCAACAGAACGGAAATCAGAAATGGAATGCGCCAGCCCCACACGACAAAAGCGTCTTCGCCGACCAGGCTGCGTATGCCCATGATGACCAGCAGGGACAGCAGCAAACCGACTGACGCGGTGGTCTGAATCCAGCTAGTGTAAAAGCCGCGTCGGTGCTGGGGTGCGTATTCAGCCACGTAGGTGGCGGCACCGCCATATTCGCCGCCCATGGCCAGTCCCTGCAACAGGCGCAGAACGATCAGCATGATGGGGGCGGCAATTCCGATGGCCTCATAGCTGGGCAGCACACCCACCAGAAAGGTGGACAGACCCATGAGCAAGATGGTGATCAGAAAGGTGTACTTGCGGCCCACACGGTCGCCGATTCGACCAAAGAGCAGGGCGCCAAAAGGGCGCACTGCAAAACCGGCGGCAAAGGCCAGTAAGGCGAAGATGAAGCCGGCCGTCGGGTTCACGGCGGAAAAGAAGTGTTGCGCCAGAATGGCGGCCATGGAGCCGTAGAGGTAAAAGTCGTACCACTCGAACATGGTGCCCAGGGCGGAGGCAAAAATAACTTTGCGGCCTTGGCTATCCAGTTTGTTCTTGGTTTTCGGAAGGGCAGCACTGGTGATTGTCTGGGGCATGGGTTCAGGCTCTCCAAGGCAAAGACAGTGGGAAACTGACTCGCAAGCGCAGGCCACTTTCCTGGCCCCCAGTCAGTGGCATAAAGTCGATAGAGGCGCCGTGAATCTCGGCGATTTCCCGCACAATGGCCAGCCCCAGACCACTACCGTCCGCCTGGTTGCCCATGATGCGATAAAAACGATCAAAAATCCGTGCTTGATGTTCAGTGGGAATGCCGGGTCCGTTGTCCTCAATTTCCAGCCACGCTTTGCCTGGGGCCTGGCCGGTACGCATGGTGACCCACCCGCCCTTCGGGGTGTAGATCAGGGCGTTGTCCAGCAGATTGTTGATCAGTTCATCGAGCAGGACCGGATCGGCTTGCAAAAGGATGGCTTTGGTATGGTTTTCCAGGCCCAGGTCCAGTCCAAGCTCTAGGGCATCGGGTACACGTTGGCCTACATGCAATTCGGTTAGCGTATTCAGGTCCAGGGTTTGCTGGGTGGAGGCGTACAGGGTGTCGCTGCTCTCGGCGCGGGCCAAGGCCAGCATTTGGGTAACCAGACGCGTGGCGCGGTCGGTGCCGCGTACCAGTTGTTGCAGGCTGGCTTCGGTCTGCTTTGGGTCACGTTCGCGCAAGGCCAGTTCGGCCTGGGTGCGTATCCCGGCAAGCGGAGTTTTCAGTTGATGAGCAGCATTGGCGACAAACTGGCGTTGAGTTGCTGAAAACTGTGCTTGCTGGGCCAGTAGCCCATTCATGGCATCAATCAGTGGCACGATTTCGGCAGGCGCTTGTTCCTGATCCACGGGTGACAAATCGCCCGGTGCACGGGCGCGCAAGCGCGCTTGCAGCAGGTTCAGCGGCTCCAGGCCATGAGTGAGTCCCAGGCCCGCCAGCATGGCTGCCAGCGGCACCAGAATAAATTGCGGTGTCAGCATCCCGATCAGAATTTCTCTGTGTAGAACCGCTCTATGTTCATTGGTTTCGGCGGCAACCGCCAGAAAGGGCGTGTTGTTCTTGTCCTTGCCGCCCCAGACATAGGCCAGTCGCAGACTTTGATCGTTCAGAGTGACGTCTCGGTAGCGCAGCAAGTCGGTGTCGTAGCTCCAGCTATCGGGAACCGGCAAACTGGCATTCCCAGCGAGCGGCTGGCCATTGGCATCGCGGATTTGCCATAACGTGGGTGTCGGGCTTTCCTGCCGCAAAATCGTCTGCGCGCCATGTGACAAATGAATGGCTTGGCTCAGGTCCTGACGGCTGATTTCTACTCGCAGCAAGTCCAGGTGATCGCGCAAGGTGCGGTCATAGGGTGAGTTGGCAATGTGCTGGGCGATGAAATAAGTAATGATAATGCCCACTGTCCACAGCAAGAACAAAGGCCCGAAAATCCAGATCATGATCTTGTGGATGAGCGGGCGCGGAGCCACGCGCTTGTCTTTTGCGCGTGCGTCGGTATTTTTTGGGGGCGGGCTGGCGTGCTGCATGGACGATCCCTTAGGCTGGAGCGTCTTCTCGCAGTTTTTCTGGTTCCAGACAGTATCCCAAACCCCGCACAGTCAGGATGCGTACACCACTAGGCTCCAACTTCTTGCGCAGGCGGTGGATGTAGACCTCGATGGCATTCGGGGTGACTTCCTCGCCCCACTCGCAGAGCAGGTCCACAAACTGGTTCTTGCTGATCATGCGACCGCTGCGCGACAGGAAAATCTCCAGCAAACTGGTTTCGCGTGCCGACAGCTCCAAAGGCTGATTATCTATATAAGCCATACGCCCTTTCAGATCGAAGCTCAGCCGTTTGTGATGCAGCAAAGCGCTGCTGGTGCCCGTGCTGCGACGCGTCAAGGCACGTACACGGGCTTCGAGCTCGGTCAGGGCAAAGGGTTTGGACATATAGTCGTCCGCGCCCAGGTCCAGACCGCGTACGCGCTGTTCTACGGTGTCGCTGGCGGTCAGAATCAGAACGGGCAAGGTGTCCTGGCGCTGGCGGATTGACTGCAGCACCGACAGGCCGTTTTTTTTGGGCAGATCCAGATCCAGGATCAGAAGGTCGAAGCTTTGCAACTGCAAGGCGGAGTCTGCGCTATCGCCATCGTGCACGACATCGACCGCATAGCCTTCGTAGCGTAAGGAACGAGAAAGTCCATCCGCGAGAATACTGTCGTCTTCGGCTATGAGTATGCGCATGACCCTACACAAACAAATGATTGAATGGCTGTTCGGCATTGTTGCATAAGCTCGACAGGCCGGTCAGTAGGGGATAACGATGGCGCTTGGTGAATATATTTGAATATCTGTGTATATATACAGTATAATTTGATGCAATAATTAGGTTTGATTTTTAATTGCCGTGCCCGTCCGTTGGGGCGCCATTCCACAGTCAAGGATTTTTCATGGACGATAAAAACAGTAAAGCAGTGGCCTCGGAACGTTCCAAAGCGCTGGCCGCCGCTCTGTCGCAAATCGAAAAGCAGTTCGGCAAGGGCTCGATCATGCGTTATGGCGACGACAACGTCGAGCATGACATCCAGGTGGTCTCTACGGGTTCGCTGGGTCTGGACATTGCTTTGGGCGTCGGTGGCCTGCCACGCGGTCGAGTTATTGAGATTTACGGCCCGGAATCCTCGGGTAAAACCACGTTGACTCTGCAAGTCATTGCAGAAATGCAAAAACTTAAAGGCACGTGTGCCTTTATTGATGCCGAGCACGCGCTGGATGTGCAGTACGCGCAAAAGCTGGGCGTGAACCTGGGTGATCTGCTGATCTCTCAGCCCGATACCGGCGAACAGGCCCTGGAGATTACTGAAGCCCTGGTGCGTTCGGGTTCGGTTGACCTGATCGTTATCGACTCAGTGGCGGCCCTGACTCCCAAGGCTGAAATCGAAGGCGATATGGGCGATTCCCTGCCCGGTCTGCAAGCCCGCCTGAT
>Ga0265293_10010574_pt1 | contig 12849 bp, 16 predicted proteins | sample Munlanlewell138R_FD_192505 | JGI IMG/M metagenome (GOLD analysis project Ga0265293, IMG submission 192505) | Leachate microbial communities from a municipal landfill in Southern Ontario, Canada - Leachate well 138R | ecosystem: Engineered > Solid waste > Landfill > Unclassified | place: Canada... | reverse complement strand
AACCAAAAACGACTCCACACCAGTATTGGCAATGTGCCGCCCGAAGAATTCACGAAAGATTTTTTGAAAAACAATATACTAGAAAAAGCAAAAAAACGGTTCAGTTTTTTCAGGACTTGACACATGTTGATCTTCTCACGGACGCAGAGATTATTCAGCTTGTGCTGGATTTTCTGAATTCGGATATTATGAAGGTTGACACATTAAACTCCCTCGAGGGTTAAACTCTCAGGGCTCTTTTTTTATTGGGGGGGGCGGGTGGAAATTGCATAGGCGACATCTATGAGTGTTGAAGTGAGTGTTGAAGTAAAACTTCAACAGCTTTAATTCTGTGTTGAAGTTTGACTTCAATACGGATGATAATGTTCTTTTATTTTGGGCGGTTTTTTGATATGTTTAATATGTAAAGAACCGCGTAAGGAATATTATAGATATGAAAGCAAAAGAAATTGAAGAAAAAATTCAAAAAATTGCCGACAGAATTGTTGCCGAATACAAGCCGGAAAAAATCATTCTTTTCGGTTCATACGCGTGGGGCAAGCCGCACCAAGACAGCGACTTGGATTTTTTGATCATCAAAAAAACCGATGATCCGATGTTAAAGCGCATGGTGGATGTTGACCGGCTTTTTTTGCGCCGCGATTTTGCGATGGATTTTTTGGTCTACACTCCCGAACAAGTCAAAAAAAGAAAAGAATTGGGAGATCAATTTGTGGCAGATATTTTGAATAAAGGAAAACTTTTATATGCAAAATAAGCTACCCGCGGACAAAATTTGGCAGGAATGGATAAAAAAGGCGTAAAATGATGAATTAAGCGCGCAATCGATTTTGAAGCACCGCGACGGCGCGCCCAGCGTTGTTGGTATGTTGTCACAACAAATGGCGGAAAAATATCTCAAGGGATTGTTAGTTTTTTATGCCCAGGATTATCCAAAAATCCATGATTTGATCAGAATCGCCAATTTACTTAAACCGTTAACGCCGGAAATTTCGAAACCGATTGACGATCCGAAATTAAGCGAGTTAAGCAAGCTTTATGTTGTCGATCGTTATCCCGCCGATATTCCCGAATTGACCTGGAACGAGGTCGAAAGTGCGTTTGAAGCCGCGCAAAAAATTAAAAATTTTGTTTTTGACATAATTAGCGCCGGGAACACAAATTCGGATAAATAATTATTTTTAAGGAACTCATGAATAATATTGAAAAGGATTTGCAAAAATATAAGGATTTGATGGAGGGTTTGGCGTGCGAGATGCCCCAGATTGTTTTGGCGTATATTTTCGGCTCCACAGCCGCCGGCACGCGCGGACCGATGAGCGATTATGATTTCGCGGTTTATTTGGACGAACCGGACAAGAAAAAGAGATATGACATTAAATTCCGATTGATGGGCAAATTGTCAAGCGCGCTAAAAACCAACAAAGTTGACGTGGTAGTGATAAACGACACGGATAATGTATATTTGAAACACGCGATCATCAGCGAAGGCAAGCTTCTCTTTGAAAAAGAGCCCTATAAAGTTATTGTGGAGCCGAGAATTTTGAACGAATATTTTGACTTCCGAATTCTTATTAATAAATATCAAAAAATAAAATGACCACCATTAATATTATTGAATCAAAGTTGCGCGAAATTAACGACTATTATTTGTTGTTGCTTGAATTCAGAAAATATTCGCGCCAAAAATTGGAAGATGATTTTATTCTAAAGGCATCATTGGAGAGATATTTATATTTGCTCTGCCAAGCGACAATTGAACTTGGGGAATCATTGATCGCCTTTAAAGGGTTTTATCGGCCGGCATCATATTCCGATATTTTTGAAGTATTAAAATCAAAAAAAATTATTGACCTTGAAATGATGCAAAAATTAATTCAAATGACAGGGTTTCGCAACGCAATTGCCCATGATTATAAAAAGTTTGATTTTGGCATTGCCTATGAGGTTTTAATGTCGGGCATTGACGACATCAAAGAATTTGAAGGCATTATTAAAAAATACCTGAATTTATAGTTTTGCCGCATCCATTATGATGAGGGTAACTCTCGGGGGCTATTTTTTTTTATTGAGGCGGGTTGGCGGAAAATTGCATAGGTGACACCTATGTAATTTTTTACAAAAGCGCGGGGGAGCCGCGCTTTTGTGATTTCTGTTAAAGGTTAAAGATTAACGATTATTTACACGCCCAGCTGTTCTTCGCTGGCGGCGTATTGGCCTTGATCTTGGTATTCGTAGCCCTCGGTGTAGTTTTTAAAGCACACGGTGCGGTCATCAAAAAACAGGTTTTGCTTTCCCACCGGACCGTTGCGGTGTTTGGCGATGATCAAATCGGCCACGCCTTTTTTTTCGCTGTTTTCGCGGTAGCGGTCTTCGCGGTAGATAAACATCACCACGTCGGCGTCTTGTTCAATGGCGCCGGATTCGCGCAAATCGGATAATTTGGGAATGGGCGGCACGCGCTGTTCCACCGCGCGGGAAAGCTGGGACAAAACAAGCACTGGGATATTGAGCTCGCGCGCCAAACCTTTGAGGGCGCGCGAATTTTCCGACACCTGCTGCACGGGGCTGGCCATTTTGTTGAGCGGCTCCATCAACTGCAAATAATCAATCACCAGCAATCCCAATCCATTCTCCGCCTGCAAGCGGCGCGAAAGCGCTTTCATCTGCAAAACAGAAGGCGATCCGACATCGTCAATATATAAAGGCATTTCGGCCAAAATTCCCAACGCCCGCTGAATGTTTTCAAAATCTTCGGTTTGTAATCGGCCGGTGCGGATTTTCCACAAATCAACGCCCGAATAGGCGGAAATCAAACGATCCACCATTTGGTCTTTTGACATTTCCAAAGAAAACACGCCCACCGGAATTTTTTGCTCGGCGGCGATATTGGCGGCAATGTTTAACGCCAGCGTGGATTTACCCAATGACGGCCGCGCCGCCAAAATTACCAAATCGGATTTTTGCAGTCCCGAAAGCGTTTTGTCCAAATCGGCAAAACCGGTGGGCAAGCCGCGAGTCCCCGTGCCTTGGGACAGGCGCTCAATGCGATCAAACGCGTCGCTCAAAGTTTCTTTGATCACGGTAAAATTTTGGGAAACTCCCTTTTGCGCGATGGCAAAAATTTTCTTTTCGGCATCATCCAACACCTGCTCCAAATCATCGTTTTCATTATAACCAAGCGTTTCAATATCGTGCGACGCGGAAATTAAATCGCGCAAAACCCGCTTTTGCCGCACAATGCGCGCGTATGACACAATATGGCCGAAGCTGGGCACCAAATTGATCAGACGAGTGAGATAATCGTTGCCGCCGATATTCTCCAATTCCTTTTTTTCTTTCAAGCGGTTGGAAACCGACAAAAAATCAATCGGCTCGCCCTTCTCGAAAAGCTCGCGGCACGCCGCGAATATCGTTTGATGGCCGTGCTTGTAAAAATCCTCCGGCGACAAAACATCGGCCACTTTGGTCACGGCATTGCGGTCAAGCATTAAACAGCTCAATATCGACTGCTCAATCTCCAAATTTTGCGGCGGAATTTTCCCCGGAATATTTTTATCAGCCATCATAAGGTTTAAAAATCAAAATCAGTATCCTCATCCTACCAAACCCAAAAACGAAATACAACCATTGACAAGAAATACAACCATTGACAAACTGATAATAAACATTGAATATTGAACCTTGTTAATAACTGTTGTTGACTTTTAGGCCGCGCGGGAGTATATAATTATTTGTGCCGAAATTTTCGGCAAAATAAAAAAGGAGCATTGATGGAATGATAGTTCACAAACTCCATAAAATATGGATGTACTCACCCGGATGGTATATTTTGCCAACTCTGCTCGCAATAGCAATTATTATTGCTATCCGCAATTAAAATAAGCTGTTATTTTTTCCTTTTTTGAACAGCTCTTTCTTCCAAATTTTTTCAGTCAATGATTGGAAAAATTCGGCAGGAAAAAGATGGTCAAAAACAGCCCTTGACATTGCCGGTAAAAAAAGATAGAGTGGCAGTGTAAGCTGGTATACAATTATGAAAGGGAGAGGAATGATTAAAAGCGAGAAAAAAGTCATAAGGTTATGACCGTTATGATTTTTTGTTTGTTTTTAACAAATTCAATGATCGCCGGGTAGAACGTTGACAACTGAATAACAAAATATTTTCCATCAAAATATTTTGTGAGCCAAAAATACGTAATACGTATACAAAGAATTTTTTGAAGTTGTCTTGGACTCTTTTATTGAGGATTTGATCCTGGTCCAGGATGAACGCTGGCAATGTGGATAAGGCATGCAAGTCGAACGAGTCTTGTGCTCTGCACAAGGAAATTCTAATTTCTAACTTCTAAATCCTAAATGATTTCAAAATCCAAAAATTAAAACTCAAAACAAAACCCGTTTTGATATTATGATTTTAAATTTTGAATTTGTTTAGAATTTAGGGTTTGTTATTTAGGATTTCCCCGTGCAGAGCGCGAGTGCTAGTGGCGAACGGGTTAGTAACACGTAGGTATCTACCATCGACACGGGTATAGACCGTCGAAAGGCGGAGTAATTCCCGATGGCCCCCCTCTTAATTTTGCGAATATGAAAATTTCTGAACCTTAGGGTTCAGTCGCAAAATTAGGAGGGGGTAAAGGCGCAAGCCGGTTGATGATGAGCCTGCGGACTATCAGCTTGTTGGCGGGGTAAAAGCCCACCAAGGCGATGACGGTTAGGGGGAGTGAGAGCTTGTTCCCCAACACTGGGACTGCGACACGGCCCAGACACCTACGGGTGGCAGCAGCCGAGAATATTGGACAATGGGCGAAAGCCTGATCCAGCGACATTGCGTGGAGGATGAAGACGTTCGCGCCGTAAACTCCTTTTATAGGGAAAGAAGTAATTGACGGTACCCTATGAATAAGCGGGGGCTAATTCTGTGCCAGCAGCAGCGGTAATACAGAACCCGCAAGCGTTATCCGGATTTATTGGGCGTAAAGTGTTCGTAGGCGGTTCGGAAAGTCTGATATCAAATATCCGGGCTCAACCCGGGGCGAGTATTGGAAACTTCCGAACTTGAAGGTGCTAGGGGCTATCGGAACGCACGGTGTAGGGGTGAAATCCGTTGATATCGTGCGGAACACCAAAAGCGAAGGCAGATAGCTGGGGCATTCTTGACGCTGAGGAACGAAAGCGTGGGGAGCAAAAAGGATTAGATACCCTTGTAGTCCACGCCCTAAACGATGGACACTGGTTGCTTGAAGTGTCGACCCTTCAAGTGGCGAAGCTAACGCGTTAAGTGTCCCGCCTGGGAAGTACGGCCGCAAGGCTAAAACTCAAAGGAATAGACGGGGGCTCACACAAGCGGTGGATCATGTGGCTTAATTCGATAACAAACGAGTAACCTTACCTGGCTAAGACGCCCGACGACGTCTCCGTGAAAGCGGAGTTTCCCACAAGGACGGCGGGACAGGTGCTGCATGGTTGTCGTCAGCAGGTGTCGTAAGATGCACGCTTAGATGCCGTAACCTGCGCAACCCTTATCGTATGTTTTACTTGTCATACGAAACTGCCGGGGACAACCCGGAGGAAGGCGAGGATGACGCCAAATCAGCATGGCCCTTGACAGCCAGGGCCGCACACGTGATACAATGGCCGTTACAAAGGGTAGCGAAGCCGTAAGGCGGAGCCAATCCCATCAAAAGCGGCCCCAGTTCGGATTGAGGTCTGCAACTCGACCTCATGAAGCCGGAATCGCTAGTAAACGTGAATCATCATGTCACGTTGAATATGTTCCTGAGCCTTGTACTCACCGCCCGTCACGCCAAGCGAGTTGGGAACAGCCGAAGCGCCTCGCAAGAGGAACTAAGCTGGATTCAATAAGAGGGGCGAAGTCGTAACAAGGCACGGGTAGGGGAACCTGCTCGTGGATCAATTAATTTACATTTTTGAGTGTCGGCTTTAGTCGAGAGACGAGAATTCTTCTCTTGACTTCAAGATGTGCCAGCACATCTCAAAAAAGCTGGTTTCGAAAGTCCAAGACGACTTCAAGAAATTCTTCCAAAAACAAAAACAGCATTTTCGTGCTGTTTTTGTTTTTGGAAATTTCAAGTCTCAAGCAACAAATCCCAAATAAATTCCAAATTAAAAATTTAAAAATAGGACAAAAATCGAACATTTTTAGCCTAGGCTAATTTTGTTAGGAGTTTAATTTGGAATTGACGGGGTGGAGAATTTTGGTAGGATGGAGATACGGGGAAAATTAAAATCAAAACAATGGAAAAGGTTAATTTAAAAGCCGCGGTTTGGAAAGAGGGGAAACAATATGTTTCGCAATACCTCAATGTTGATGTGGCAAGTTTTGGCACGACCAAAAAAAAGCAATAGAAAACCTCAAAGAAGCATTGGAATTATATTTTGAAGACCAAGATATTTCCCAAGTCAACAAAGTTGAACGACCGGATGTTTTCTCGCTAACTTTAACCAATACCTAACCCCATAACCGCAAAGAAGGTTATTAAAACTTTGGAGAAAAATAGATTTGTTTTTGTTTTGCAAAACGGCAGCCACACTAAATACCGAAAACACGGACTGCCGCCGATTATTGTGATTGTTCCAATTCACGGAAAAAAAAATTCTATATGGGACATTTCGTTCAATTATCCGCCAATCTAAATTAAGCGAATATGAATTCAGAAACCAATAAAACAATCAAACATCCCAAGAAAGTGGAGAATTTTCTGGCGAAGCCCTCCGCCGCCAAGGCTATAGAGGGCAAGGCGGGAATTAAATATGATTGGAGATAATCTAAAAATTGACGGAACGAAAAACTTTGATAAAATGATAACATCAAACTCCAAGATAATTTTATGGCAAATAACATTCAAAATAATCGCGATAAAAATATTACCGTTTCCGACTATAAAGAATTAATGGATTTTTTAATCGGACAATTTGATAAGGTCCACGAAACCATGGCGACCAAAGCAGACTTGACAACCAAAGCCGACAAGGTTGATATTGATCGCGTTCTGGCGCGATTTGCCATGCTAAACAATAAAATAGACGATCGGAAGCTTGCACCGATTCAAGCAGGGGCAGTGATAATTGCGGATGCCCGGCAAGTTGCCCCGCTCCCGGTGATTGCACCGGAAACAATTGGTGCAAAACAAACACGAATTATATTTGGTACAAATTATCAAACAACGGGATTATGACCTTGCCGATAGATCCCGTTAACGATGGAACGTATTACTATAGATACGAGCCTTGCTGCAACCAAGATTGCGGAGGAGGAAGAACATGCACGGGAAAAGGATGCTGCGAATTTACCATAACGGCCAACAGATTAGATGGCGGGGGCAGTTATTCAAAATGGGGAAGAGGAGACTCTCTTTAAAATGAAAACTCATGGAAAACGACCAAAACCAGCCAGCCGATTTCAGCGATTTCCCAACCAAAAAGCCCGATAACAATATCGCGGGAAAAAAACAAGACTATTCATTTCCCTGCCCAAAAAAATTAAAGGGACAATTAATATTGCTTGCGGTTTTGGCTTTGACTTTAATAATAGTTTCCGTTTATTTTTCCGGCGAAAAACCCCTCAAAGAGGGGGAATATGAACCGCCTGTCAATTATCGATTTGCTCCCGGCGAAACATACCAGCCGGCATTTCCATAGATGCTAAAACAGCGCCAATCCACATCTTGCTATGATGGATCTTGGCGTATTTATTGTTCGCTGAAGTTTTAATCTGCGGTCATTTTTGTTGCTCCGATTAATTTGGTGGACCTTGGCGGATTTGAACCGCCGACCTCCTCATTGCAAATGAGGCGCTCTGCCGGCTGAGCTAAAGGCCCGCAATAATACATTAACAAAAATTGCCAAATTTACAAGCCAAATCTCTTGCAATTTTTATAAAATAAGGTAAAATCACTTTGTTTGCCGGGCGCGTAGTTAAGTGGTATAACGCTGTCCTGATAAGACAGAGGCCGAAGGTTCGATTCCTTCCGCGCCCACCAAAAAAAATAATTCTATCGTGTTGTGAAATTATTTCCGCAAAGCGAAAGACAGAGGCCGAAGGTTCGATTCCTTCCGCGCCCACAATTAAATGGCATAATCCTTCACTTTATTCAGGACAAGTTGTTATCCTGATAGAAGTTTTGTTAAATTTTTTCACTCAAGAATCGCTGGAAAATCTGCACCGGAAGCGCGCAAAAATTTCTTTTTACCAACAAACTACTGTTAAGCTAATCATGCCTTAATGGTCTTTTTTTTGTATAATAAGTTAAAATAGAAGCGCACCAAAAACAAGGGATAAATGAAAATCGGGGAATACGATAAAAATAAACAGGGGTTTACGTTAATTGAACTTTTAGTGGTGATCGCGATAATTGGAATATTATCGGGATCGGTTTTGGTTAGCATGCAAGGTGCGCGCACCAACGCGAGAATCGCAAAAGCCCGCACCGAAGTTGACGCGATATATAAAGCAATTATGCGAATGGAGGCGGAGACAGAAAAATATCCCTCGGCAGGAAATATAAGCACGACCGCCGCTTTCCAAACATTTTTGGCTAATTATATCCCCGGAATTGGCGACGACCCATGGGGACACCCTTATTTTTATGACGGCTGCCCCGAGCCATGCTCAAGTTGCGCCACATCTTGCGAGCCGGGAAAATGGTCTACATCAGTATGCTCCGGCGGCCCCAACGGATCAATCTCTTCTCACAACCACGCACCGGTTGGGGACGATATTTGCATCTACTTTGGCAACGGCGCCAAATCATGGTAAAAATATGCAAAACAATAATCCTGATCCAAAAATTGATTTTAGCGACTTTTATAATAAGCGGGATATTTCGGACAGCAATTACGAACAGAATGCTGAACCGCCAAAAAATATAAGCAAAAAGGAAATACTCATAGTCATTATTACAACGATAGGAATAATTGCGCTGATTATATTATGGCTATCGGCGGTAAGCCCAAAAACAAGCTCCGAAATTCAATTTCCCGAATATGTTCCACCCCAATCGGAAGGCGGCATTTAATTGATGTTCATTGACAAAAAATAAGGGCATATTATAATATAGGATATAAGATATAGAATCCGTTTAGTATGGCTTTGCGGCCGCGTTAGAGTCAAGCGCGGCGAAATTAAAACATTTAATAATAAAAATATGATTGCTGATTGGTCAAATATCACTTTACAGGCTCTGCAAAATATGTGGCAAGGGACATTGCTGTTTTTGCCCAAACTTGTCGTGGGCATCATCGTTTTTGGCATCGGCTGGATAATCGCTTCGGCGTTGGGCAAAATCATCGCCCGGATTTTAAAGCAGATCAAATTTGACGCGATTTTTCAAAAAAGCGGTTGGAAATCGGCGCTTGAATCCGCGGAAATAAAGGTTAATCCTTCGGAGTTTTTCGGTGCGATCGTCAAGTGGATTTTTGTGATTGTGTTTTTGCAGATATTCGTGGAAATTTTGGGGTTGAACGCGTTCGCGGTATTTTTGACCAGCGTGCTCGCGTGGCTTCCCAATGTGATCGTTGCCGCGGCCATATTCGTGGTGTCCATTATTGTGGCCGATATTTTGGAAAAAATCATCAAGGCCTCGGTGCGCAAATTGGAAATTAAATACAGCAATTTGCTGGGCGCGATCGTGCGCGCCGCGATCTATACTTTCGCGGTTTTGGCAATTCTGCTCCAATTGGGAGTGGCGCAGGCGATCATCAGCACCCTGATCACCGGATTTGTGGCAACATTCGCCTTGGCATTCGGTCTGGCATTCGGTCTGGGAGGCAAAGACGCCGCCGCCGAAGCGATCCGCGGTTTGCGCGACAAACTCTCGGACAAGTAGCATTTCATATAAACATTTAATCATACGCTTTGCTAATCATTTTTTAATCATGCAAATATATAAGCATGAATCAAAAAAACGCACATCGTGCGTTTTTTGATTTAATGATTCAATGTTTATATGATTCAATGATTATATGATTTACACTTTAAACATTTCTGTGGCCAAATGGTTGGCGCCGCGATCGGGAAAAATCGTCACGATTGTGCCCTGTTCCATTTTTTCCGCGTAGCGCAAGGCGGCGCTTAACGCCGCGCCCGATGATACTCCGGCAAAAATACCCTCCTCTTGCCGAATGCGCTTGGCGGTTTCTTTTGCCTCCTTTTCGCCGACTTCAACAATAATATCCACCATCGCCTTATTGTGATCGCCGCATGGAGAATTGTCTTTGAGCATTATCGGTTCCGTGCCGGTTTCAATCCCCGAATCTCCCGGCCAGATTCGCGGTTGAATGCCGATTACCCGAATTTCGGGATATGCCTGCTTTAATTGCCGCGCGATGCCCGTGATTGTGCCGCCGGTACCCACGCAAGAAACAAAGTAATCAATCGGCGCGCCCGCTTGTTTGATAATTTCTTTGCCCGTGGTGCGAAAATGCACCGCGCAGCTTTCCTTATTGGAAAACTGGTCCAAAACCACCAGCCGCGGATCTTCGGAAGCCATTTTGTTGACCATTTCAATCGCGCCCTGGCGCCAAATTTCGGGCTTGACCAAAATCAATTCGGCGCCAAAATCTTCAATGATTTGCCGTCTTTGCGCGTTGATATTTTCCGGGCAAACGATAATCGCTTTATAGCCCTTGATTGCCGCCACCATGGCAATACCAATGCCGGTGTTGCCGTTGGTCGCGTCAATAATCACCTTGCCGGGTTTTAAGACCCCTGATTTTTCGGCATCTTCAATCATCGCCAAGGCAATACGGTCCTTCATTGAGCCGCCCGGATTAAACCCTTCCAGTTTGGCAAAAATTTTCACTCTTAGATTGGGGTTTAATTTTTTTATTTCCACCATCGGCGTATTGCCGATTGTATCAAGTATATTCATAATATTAGCGAATTTGCGGAGGTTTGACCTCGTCTTTTGGAAGGTCAATCCTCAACAAATTCGCGCCGATTATCATTAATCAAATAATTTGGTGCTCAAATATTTTTCTCCGCGATCGGGGAATAGCGTGGCAATCACGCCCTTTTCCATTTTGCGCGCGTAGCGCGCTGCCGCAAACATTGCCGCGCCCGAGGAAACTCCGGCAAAAATACCCTCCCTTAACGCCAGCTTTCGCGCCGCGGCGATTGCATCCTTTTCATGCACATTGATAACAATATCAATCAGGCTTTTTCTGTGGTCGCCGCAGGGCAGGCACGGTTCCAAAATTTTGGGAATCGCGCCGGATTTAATCGATCGCAACCCCTCAATTTTTTCTCCCAAATAGGGCTGAACGCCAATGACGCGCGCTTGCGGATATCTTTCCTTAACGCGGCGCGCGATGCCGGTGATCGTGCCGCCGGTGCCCAGTCCGGCAATGAAATAATCGATTTTTTTGCCGACTTGCCCAACAATTTCTTTTCCCGTGGCGCGATAGTGCGCCATGCAATTTTGCTGATTGTCAAATTGGTTAAGCATTACCAAATTTTTGTTTTTCGCGACCATCTCTTTAATCATCGCCACCGCGCCGTCGCGCCACATTTCCGGCTTGACCAACAACAGTTGGGCGCCAAAAGACTTTATCATTTTGCGCCGCTCTAAGCTCATCAATTCGGGCATAACGATAATCGCTTTGTAGCCTTTGATCGCCGCCACCATGGCAATACCAATACCCGTGTTGCCGCTGGTTGCCTCAATAATCGTTTTTCCTTTTTTTAAAACCCCCGCTTTCTCGGCATAATCAATCATCGCCAAAGCGATCCGATCTTTAATTGATCCGGTAGGGTTAAACCCTTCAACCTTCGCCCATATTTCAACTTTTGGATTGGGATTAACGCTCTCCATTTTCACCATCGGCGTATTTCCGATTGCTTCCAATATTGTGTTCATATTGTTTCTTCGCGCAAAAACGCGCCTCTTCTACAAGGGCGCGGGTTTTGAGAATTATTGTCAATCGCGACAGCGAAAACCGGCCCCTAAAAAAGGATTAAACACAAACACGCCGATTTTTTGAAGTTGTCGCGATTCATACGTTTATACTCCACATTAACAAAAACAAACCGCATTTGTCAATATACCCCCAAAATCGCGCGTATGGTAGAATGAATTTGGATAATCAAAAATAATAATTATGATGAAAAAAATTGACGCGGCCATTGCCGCCGGTATCGGCGGTATCACCGCATGGTATTTTTACGGCTTGCTCAATCAAGAAGGGGCGATAAACAAATTGGGAATTTTTGGCCAATGGCTTTGGTTGTTGTTTATCGCGTTTCCGATATTGGCGCCGTTCGGGCTTTGGGTTGCTTCCCTGATTGGGAAAAAATTTATTTCGGTTTACCAGCTGGCAAAATTCTTGCTCGTGGGCGTGATGGCGACAATTTTTGATTTGGGCGCGCTGGCATTATTCATCGGAATTTCGGGAACCACCGGCGGAGCGGGATATAATCTTTTCAAAGGCACATCTTTTGTCCTTGCAACAATAATAAAATATATTCCCGACAAACTCTGGGCATTCAAAAAAAATGGCAGCGAAAATGTAAAAAAGGAATTTGTCCAATTTTTGACAATCACCCTCATCGGCTTGGGTATCAATGTTTTTATCGCCGATTTGATCGTCAACCGCGTCGGGCCGCAATGGAATCTGCCCGCCGAATTATGGGCTAATCTTGGCGGCATCGCCGCAGTAATTGTTGTGTTCGCCTGGAACTTCGCCGGCTACAAATTCATCGTATTTAAAAAATAAAAAACATTTTTCAGTTTTCAATTTTCAATTTTCATTGAATTAACAATGAACCAATTATCAAACAAATACAAACTTGAGGAAAGAACGGCTAAATTCGGCGAATCGGTAATA